>Ga0182736_1000033_pt1 | contig 265464 bp, 235 predicted proteins | sample eDN5th30CKraftBY_FD_128882 | JGI IMG/M metagenome (GOLD analysis project Ga0182736, IMG submission 128882) | Enriched backyard soil microbial communities from Emeryville, California, USA - eDNA 5th pass 30_C Kraft BY (version 2) (version 2) | ecosystem: Environmental > Terrestrial > Soil >...
GCGGGGCGGGCGTGAACTCGCGCGGGAATAGCCCCCCGGGCTATTCCTACTGCCGCGCTCACACATGCACGCCCTTGCTTCCCCGCCAACCGCGCCAACTCCGGCGGCTCCGAATGCGCCCCAACGCGAGCCGCCCCACCCCACCGATCAAGGACTACGGCAGTGATGAGCGACGATCACGGGTTCAAAGACGGCGAGGGTTCTTTATCCCATTCAAGAAGACGACGCACTGAAGCTCGTGGATCTGCGTGACTAGCGGTGCAGGTCTTGTCCGGGGCGCCGGGGCCGGGCGGCCGGTGGGGCGCATTCGGAGCCGCCGGTGGGGACAGGGTGGACGGGGAAGCAAGGGCGCAGCTGTTTGAGGACGGCTTTCGGGGTAGCCCAGTGGGCTACCCCGGTCCGAGTTCTGCGCCCGCCCCGGCCACCCTGTCTCCACCGGGAAGTCCCGCGCAGCGGGACCGGCTTCGCTGCGCCCCACCGGCCGCCCGGCCCCGGCGCCCCGGACAAGACCGGGTAAAGGACATGAATCTCGAGTCAGCCCAACCCCTAGAACCGCACACCCAGCTTCAAGCTGGCCGTCTGCGCCACCAGATGCTCGCCCGCCTGGATCCCGTACTCCGCCCGCAGCGACCACGCATCGTCCGACATCACCTCGATGCCAGCCGTCGCGCTGCCGAATACCCCCGGCACGCGGGTCGACAACGTGAACGCATCCTGCGGCGCCACCGCCAGCCGGACATCGGTCGAGACCTTGCGGCCCGCCACCAACCCCACCCCCAACGCCAGATAAGGACGCGCCACCGCCTTGCCCATCCGGACCTTGCCGCCGAACTCGATGCTGGGCGTCAGCACCGCGCTCCACCGGTCGCTCGCGTCGTGAGCCAGATCGAAGGGCCCCGCGCCCGACTCCCTGTAGCCGGGCGTCCGATCGTAGATGACGTCCAGGTCCGCATAGGGCTTGGCATACCAATCGCCGAACGAGAACTGATAAGCGGCCCGGGCACGCGCCGCCACCTGGTAGGAATCGGGCTTGCTGGTCGCCCGCGCGGTCATTCCGGGCAACACGATGTTGCGCGCCTGGTTCGATTCCTCGTAGCCCCCCATCAACGCACCCGCGAACTGCCAGGCCCCCATCTGCCGCTTCAGCGTCAGCCCGGCATGGAAACTGTCGCTGGCGATGCGCACGGTGTTGTCCGCGGAATAAGTGTTGGTGCGGCTGTAGCTGGCCGAGGCCCCCAGGAACCAGTCCGGCGCCAGTTGGCGCTGCACGCCGAACTGCACCGTGGTCTGCCGGTTGTCGTAGCCCGCGCCGTCGGCGGACGCCGAACGGTCGAAGCGGCCGCCTATCACGCGCGCCCACGCGCACTCGCCCTCGGCCAGCTGGACGCTTTGATCGCTGAAGTAGGGACAGCTCATCATCCGGTCCAGCGCCGAGTGCAGCTCGTAGGTACGGTTGCTCGCGCGGCTCAACGCCGCGTCGGAGGCCACCGCGCCCAGCGCCTTGACGTAGGCATCCGTGCCTTCCAGCCGGGCGAAGGGGTCGAACAGCGTCGTCAGGCCACGGTCGCCCCGGTCCCACAGGGTTTGCAGGTAGCCGGCGATGCTGGCCTGGTTCGCGGTCAGGCCCAGGTTCTGCGGACGGAAATTCGCCTTGGGCGTGACCCATAGCTGGCCGTCGCCGGTCAGCGACACATCGTAGTTGACCACCGGCGATTGCCCGGCAAGATTGAACGAGCCCGTCGGCGTGACGTCGAACTGGGCGATCAGCATGGGCTGGCCGCCGGCCAGATTGTGTCCCAGCACGAGCAGGCTGCCGCCGAGCTGCGCCGGCCCGCTCACGCCGATCACGTCGGCCAGTCCGCCGGCGCCGAAATCGACGTCGGCCTGGAAGACGCCTCCCGGCGCTTGCGTGAAACCCTGCATGAACGTCGTCTGGTACGCGCCATGCTGGTCGACCGGACCGCCCGGATTGAACACGCCCTGGTTGACCAGGGAGGCATCCAATCGCTGGCCGCTGGCCAGCACCGCCCCCGCGTGGTTGACGAAAGAACCGTGGGCCGCGTCGCCGCTCGCGACGCTGCCGATGAACAGGCCGTAGTTGTCCACGGCCACCCGGCCGGAAGCATCGATCGCGGTCGCGCCGGAAATCAGGCCCTGGTTGGAGACCGAGGTGACGTTGTCGGTAATCGTCCGGATCGCCGTACCGCTGGCGAGGTCGGCGTACACGGCCGACGACGCGCCCACGCCGATCGTGACCGCACCGCCACTGTTCTGCGCCGCGCTGCCGGCGCTTACCGCCAGGATGGCCGGCGCGCCGCCGCCCTGCGCGGTGACCAGCGTCCCCGTGCCCAGTCCGATGTTGATCGTGCCGCCGGCACTGCCCGCTCCACCGCCGCCGCGTACCTGGATGCCGGCCTCCGAGAAGACCGCGCCGCCACCCAGGCTGAGCGCGGCGATGGCCGGCGCATTCCTGCCCTCCGTGGCCACCATGACGCCCACCTGCACGTCGACCGCCCCGCCGTTGCCGCCGCCCCCCGCCACGTCAACAGTTTTGACCAAATTGTCGTCGTAGCTGACCGAGGAAAAGTCCCCGGCCAGGCCTCCGCCACCGCCCACGCTCTGCGCCAGCACGCCGATGGCGCCCGCGCCCTTGGTCAGCACGGAACCTTCGACGTTTACATTGACCGCGCCGCCCGCGCCCGAGCCCTGCGACGCCGGCGCGGCCAGTGTCGTCCTGCCCGCGGCCGTCGACAGGCCGGCGATGCCGCCCCCGCCGCCCACGCTCTGCGCCAGCACGCCCACGGCATTCCTGCCCTGGGTATTGACGGAACTGTTGGCCACCACGTGCGCATCGACCTGGCCGCCGTCTCCGGTCGCGCCGCCCAGCGCGCCCAGCGCGACGCTGGCGGGTGCCTGGGCCTGTCCGCCACTGAGCAGGCCCACGTACCCGCCCCCCGCGCCCACGCTCTGCGCCAGTACGCCGAAGGCCAGGTCGCCCGAAGTCTGGACCACCGTGTGGACGATCGTGCTCGAGCCTTCGTCGTACTTGCCGGTGGTCACGGCAACGTGTCCGCCGTCGGTCCGCATGGCCTCCTGGTTCGACGCATCCATCCCCAGCGTCACCTGGGCCGGCGCCAGCAGCGGCGCCGCCGCGGCGCTGCTGGCCAGCGTTGCCGCGCCGCCTCCGCCACCCACGCTCTGGGCCATCACGCCATGGGACAGCGCGCCGGACGTGACGATGTTGCCGCCGGTCGTGGTGACCGTCGCGTCACCGGCAGCGATGGGAGGGATCGAGATCCCGGCCACCACACTGATCTTCCCGCCCAGTGAAATGACCGGCGCCTGTGCCGCGCTCCCGGCGCCCAGCCCCGCCGCATCCAGGCCGTCGATACGGATGGAGGCCAGTCCGCCTCCGCCGCCCACGCTCTGGGCGATCACCGCCGGCGCGTCGTCGCCCTGCGTGCGGACCTGCCCCGTGGTGACCGAAGCACCGCCGCCGCTCATTACCGCCGCCTCCGAAATGAAGCCCGACAAGGTCCGGTTGCCCCCCATCGTGATCGTCAGCGGCGCGTCCGTCTGTCCGGCTGGGGTGGCCAGCCCGCCGGCTCCGACCAGGAAGCTCGACACTTCGGCCTTGCCGCCGCCCCCGCCCACGCTTTGCGCCACGATACCGGGCGCATGGTCGCCCATCGTCGTCACCACGCTGCCCGCCGCGCTGGCGTCGACGGTGGCCAGGCCGCCATTGCCGCCGCCCCCTCCGCCGCCGCCCACGGTCACGTTGATGTTGCGGGTCAGGGACAGGCCCTTGGACGCCAGGAACTCGGCGATCGTATTGATCTTCTCCAGGATCTCGGCCGCCTGGTCGCCGCCGTGCTCTTTCACCAGCCCGGCCAGATCCTGCTCCGAGACCGTGCCCACGCCCCCACCGCCACCCACGCTCTGCGCCAGGATGGCGGGCGCGGCCTTGCCGGCGGTCGAGACCGTCCCGGTATTGGTCACCAGCACCGTGCCCCCCTGCCCGCCATCGCCAGCGTTCCCGCCCACCGACAGGTTGGTGCCTATCGAAGGCGCCAGCGAGACCACGTTGCTGACGCCTTCATTGGCGGCCTTCAGCAGGCTATCGATCGCGGACAGCAGGCTGGACGCCCCCGCCGCGCCGATGGCGCCGGACCGCCCGCCGCTGCCGGCGACGCTTTGCGCGACGATGCCCGCCGAAGCCTGGCCCCGCGTCGAGATGGCACCATCGTTGGCGACCGTGACATTGCCACCGCTGCCGCCGCTGCCGCCATTGCCGCCGACCCGGGCATCAAGCGCATAGCTCAAGCCGCCGAACGAAATCGAGTTCGGCGCTTCCTCCAGCCATTCGGAAACCTTGGTCAGCGTCTCCAGGAATGCCGTGGGCGAACTGACCACGGGTGCGAACGAACGCTCGGTCTCCTGCTGGACGAGGCCGCCGTTGCCGCCTCCACCGCCCACGCTCTGCGCCAGCACGGCGATCGCATGGTCGCCGGTCGTGGTGATCGCGCTCCCGCCGTGGTTGTTCACCGAGACCGCGCCGCCATTTCCCCCGCTGCTGCCTTCGCCGCCGGTCGTGACGCCATAGCTGATGGTGAAGCTGGATGCGCCTATCGTCGTCGGCCGCAGCGGCGCGGCGGCGACGCCGCCGTTGCCGCCCCCGCCGCCGGTGCTCTGCGCGAAGATGCCGTGGCTCTCGTGCCCCGCGGTGGCAACGGCGCCGGAGTTGTCGATGTCGACCGCTCCGGCATTGCCCGCCGCGCCGCCGCGGCCGCCTACCGTGACCTGGATGCTGCCGGTGCCCGTCGGGATATCCGGCCCCAGTTGCGGCGCGATGGTGGCCTGCACGGACTCCGCGAACGCGCCGTTGCCGCCTCCGCCCCCGACCGACCGGCCGACCACCGCGCTGCTGACGGCCCCGGAAGTCGTGACCGATCCGCCCGGATCGAGATCGATGGAGACGTGCCCACCCGCCCCGCCCGCGCCGCCGTCTCCGCCGGTGGAGAGCGCGACCCCGACCAGCACGCCCACCGAGGCGGCCTTGGCCGAGCCGCCGTGCCCGCCGCCACCGCCTATGCTTTGCAGCATCACGCCCGTGGAGCCGGCGCCCTGGGTGGCGATCCGCCCGGACGACATCAGCGACAGGTCGCCGCCGTCGCCGGCGGTACCGCCCCGGCCCCCCACCGCCATCGATACGATCAGGCCCGTGCTGTCGGCATCGCCGCCGACCCCTCCGCCCCCGCCGGCGCTCTGCATCACCACCGCGCCGCTCTGGTCGCGCGTGGTGGTGATGCCGCCGGTGTTGGTCACGCGGCCGGCGCCGCCGTTGCCTCCACCGCCGCCGTTGCCGCCCACGACAAACCAGCCGGCCGCCTCGGCGCCCGCGCCGCCCTGGCCGCCGGACGCCTGGGCGACGATGCCGAAGGATCCCGTGCCCATGGTCCCGTCGTCGTCCTCGGCGCCCGCGCCGGCGATCACGATGGAACCGCTGTTGGTGATGTCGTAGGCCAGCGCACCCACGCCACCGCCGGAACCGCCGCTGCCGCTGTGGCCCGACAGGCCGCCGTCCCCGCCCTTGCCGCCGTCGCCGCCGGCGACCCGGACCTGGATGCCGTTGGAATAATCGCCGTAGGTGGCGATCCGGCCCGAATTGGTGATGGACACGCCGCTGGCCGAGCCGCCGTCGCCACCGGCGTGCCCCGACGACCAGGATCCGGCCCCGCCATCGCCGCCCCTTCCACCCAGGCTGCTGGCCAGGATGGCGGCGGACGACGTGCCACGCGTCGTGATGGCGCCCGCGTTCGAGACAGTGACGTGCCCGGCGTTTCCGCCGCGATTGGCGCGAACGTCCTGCGCGGGTTCGCCCTCCTCGCCGCCCTCCGCGCCCCCGCCCTGGCCGCCCTGGGTACGCGCGATCACGCCTGCCGTACCCGTACCGTTGGTGGTGACGGAACTGCTGTCGTCGATGCTGACGCTGACATCGCCGGTATCGCCGCCCTGCCCCGCCGTGCTGTGCCCGCCGCCAACGCCGCCGTGAAAGCCGTCGCCCCCCCGCCCCCCCACGGACTGGGCCAGTATGCCGGCGGTCTCCGACTGCCCCGTGCCGCCGGACACCGTCACGGACGATCCGTAGCTCAGGGTCACGCTGGCCGCGCCCGCGTTGCCGCCGCGTCCGGAGTCGCCAGACGGCAATACGTCCCGAATCGAGGGTTCCTGGCCTACGCCCCCCACGGAATCGACCCATATGCCGTAGACCCCGGCGGTGATTCCTGTGCCCGAGACCACGACACCCGCGTCGTGGCCGTCTCCGGCATCGCCGTAACGCCGCCCCCCGCTCTGGATCGCCCATCTGCCGCCATCCCCGCCATGCGAGGCCGCGCGCAGGCCGACGCCGCCGCTGCGCAGGGTGCTGTACAGCAGGTCGTAGCCCAGCGTCGCACCTTGCGCGCCGTTGCCGCCCCAGTGGTTGTAGTTCGGGTAAACCGGGTCGGTGGATCCTTCGCCGTTGCCGCCATGGCCGCCGCTGACGTCCACGAAGACCGCGGTGCCGTTGCCGATCGAGACGTTCAGCGACGAATCGGACGCTCCGACGAAATTGGTGCCGTTGCTGCCGTCCGAACCGTTATGGTCATGGCAACAGGAGCCATCGGTGCCCCGGTAGTCGTGGACGACCTGGGCCTGCACGGTCCCGGCCGGCGACGACAGCGCGGCCAGCATCGCGGCCGCCAGCAGAGTCGGCCGGAACAAGGGCCGGGGGAAGCCGCCGGCGGTGCCCGGGGCCAGGAGATGCGAAAACGTCGTCATATGCGTACAGGTCCCATGCGTCAGAACTCGGCAAACGACCGAAACCGTGCGTTTGTCGTACGCGAACGATCTTATTTGTCAGGATCCCGATATCGCAATCAGGCCGGACGAATCGACATTTTCAGCCGATGAATGACATCCGGCCATCAACCGGCCACCGTCGCTCCTGGTTTGTCCGCCGGTGCCACCGCGCGGATCGCATCCTCGACCGTCTCCAGGAAAATGAACTGGAGCTGCCTGCGCGACTCGTCGGGGATCTCCTCGATATCCTTGCGGTTGCGCGCGGGCAGCAGCACGGTCTTGATCCCCGCCCGCAACGCGGCCAGCACCTTTTCCTTGATGCCTCCCACTGGCAGGACCAGCCCGCGCAGGCTGATCTCGCCGGTCATCGCCCGGTCCGAGGGAACTGGCGTGTCGGTCATCAGCGAGGTCAGCGCGACGAACATCGCCACGCCGGCGCTGGGGCCGTCCTTGGGAATCGCGCCCGCGGGCACGTGGACGTGGATGTCGTTGTGCTCGAACAGCGCGGGATCGATGTCCAGGGACGCCGCCCGGCCCTTGAGCAGCGTCAATGCCGCCTGCACGCTTTCGCGCATCACCTCGCCCAGTTGCCCGGTCAGTATCAGCCTGCCGTTGCCCGGCGTGCGGCTGGCCTCGATGAACAGGATGTCGCCGCCGACCGGCGTCCAGGCCAGGCCGGTGGCCACGCCCGGCATGCCGGTGCGCATGGCGATCTCGCTTTCGAAACGCGGCGCGCCCAGGATCGCGTGCACCTCCTCCACGCCGATACGCACGTGCTGCGCGGTCCCTTCCGCGACGCTCATGGCCGCATGGCGGAAAGCGCTGCCGATCTCCCGTTCCAGATTGCGCACGCCGGCTTCCCGGGTGTAGCCATTGATCACCTCGTGGACGGCCGCGTCGGTGATCTCGCACTGCGCGGGCGTGAGGCCATTGGCCGAGAGCTGGCGCGGCACCAGATAGCGGCGCGCGATCTGGGCCTTCTCTTCCTCGGTATAGCCCGGCAGCGTGATGATCTCCATGCGGTCCCGCAGCGGCCCCGGAATGCCGTCGAGCACGTTGGCCGTCGCGATGAACAGCACCTTGGACAGATCGAACGGCACGCCCAGGTAGTTGTCCCGGAACGTGTCGTGCTGCTCGGGATCCAAGACCTCCAGCAGCGCGGCGGCGGGATCGCCCTGCACGCTGGCTCCCAGCTTGTCGACCTCGTCCAGCATCATCACGCAGTTGTTCGAGCCGGCCTTGTGGATGGCCTGGATCACGTTGCCCGGCAGCGCCCCGATGTAGGTGCGCCGATGGCCGCGTATCTCGGCCTCGTCATGGACGCCCCCCAGGCTCAGCCGCACGAACTTGCGCGCCGTGGCCTTGGCGATGCTCTGGCCCAGCGAGGTCTTGCCCACCCCCGGCGGCCCCGCGAAGCACAGCACCGGGCTCTTGCCGGTGGGGTTGAGCTTGCGCACGGCCAGGTATTCCAGGATACGGCGCTTGATCTTGTCGAGCCCGTAATGGTCCTCGTCCAGGATCCGGCGGGCCTCGGCGATGTCGATGCGGTCCTCGGTGGAGACCGACCAGGGCAGCTCGATCAGCCAGTCCAGGTAGGTGCGGATCATCGAGTATTCGCCGGATGCCTCGGGAATGCCTTCCAGCCGCTTGAGTTCCTTGCGCGCCTGCTTCTCGGCTTCTTCCGGCATCCCCGCCTTGGCGATGCGTTCGCCCAGCTCCGCCAGTTCGGCGCTGTTGCCCTCGGTCTCACCCAGTTCCTGCTGGATGGTCTTGAGCTGTTCGCGCAGCATGACCTCGCGCTGGCGGTCCTCGAAGCGCGCCTTGGTCTGCTGGTCGATGTCGCGGCTGATGCGCAATACCTCGATCTGATGCGCCATCAGCGCCAACACCTTGTCGGCGCGGGCGATGACGTCCACGGTCTCGAGCACGTCCTGCTTTTCCTCGGGCTTGATCTCCATCAACCCGGCGATGAAGTCCGCCAGCAGCGGCGCCGAGGTCATGTTCTGGATCGAGCCGGCCAGTTCGGCCGGCACCTGCGGCAGCAGTTGCAGGATATCCAGCGCGCGCATCTTCAGCTGGATCAGGCGTGCCTCGATCTCCGAGGTCATGACTTCGGGATCCTCGAAGCGCCGGACCCGCGCCACCATGAACGGATAGCCCCGCAGCAGCTCGACGATACGGAAACGCTGCACGCCCTGGCAGATGACATGGTGCGTGCCGTCGGGCGTGGTCACGTAGCGCATCACGTTGGCCACGGTCCCCATGGGATGGAGATCGCCGTCGCCCAGTTCCTCGGCCTCCGGATCGCGCTGCAGCACCACGCCCACCTGGCGGCTGGCCCGCGCGGCTTCCTGCGCGCCGCGCACGGTGCTGTCCCGGCCGATGGAGATGGGCGCCACCAAGCCTGGAAAAAGCACCAGGTTGCGCACCGGGATCAGCGTCAGTGCGTCCGACGGCAGCGCGATCGATGGCGCGGGCCCCTGGCTCGCGGGCTGCGCGCCCGGGGCCTCTTGCCGTTCCTGCCCCGATTGTTGGTCTCGAAATTCATTTGCCATGGCTTCTTACCTGTCCCCGGTTCGAGTTGCGGCGTACCGCCGGCCTATCCCAGCTTGAGCAGCGTCAACAGGAGGCAGCCGTCCACCATCCTGTGCTCCCGGATTTCGAAAGCCCCTGGCGGCAACGCGATGCGCCGCTCGAAGCGTCCATAGGGAATTTCTATGCGGCGGATATGGGCCTCGGCCGGTGCCGGCAGCGGGCGTTCGCCCACCACGGTGAGCGTCGCGCCTTCGATCAGCACCTGGACCTGGTCCGGCGCGACGCCGGGCAGCGCGACCAGCACGGTCAAGGCCCGGCCGGTCTCGAAGATATCGATGGGAGGCTCCCAGGTCGGCCCCTGAGGACCTCCCTGGCCCGGGCGGAAGAACTGGCGGTGCAGGTTGTCCGCCTGCTCCAGCAGTCTGACCGCGTCAATCCACATGGCATTGGACGGCTTGCGATAGTTCATGGTCCTGATCCTTGCTCGGAGCGCCCCGATGGCTCCAAATTAAGGCGGCGCGCGGCATCTGGCAATAGGGGACGGAAATACCGTCCCCACGTTCACCCACCGCGTGGGATCGCGGACTCGTAACAGATGTCGCGTTCAGGAGCCGGGGGCACCCGGCGCCACCTGCCCGCCTCCGCCGATGGCCTTGTAGACCGCGACCAACCCGATCCGCAACTGGCTGTCGCTCTGCGCGAGATCGCGCCTGGCCTGCAGCAGGGTCCGCCGGGCATCGAGCTCCGGCAGGAAATCGGTCATCCCGCCGGCATGGCGCGCCCGCGCCAGGTCGAGGGCGTCGCTGCTCGCGCGCAGCTTGCGCTGCAATTCGAGATTGCGCCGGCGCTCCGCGCCGTAGCCGGTCAGGGCATCGTCGATCTCTTGCCACGCGCGCAGCACCGTCTGCTGGTAGGCCACCGCCGCCTCCTGCTGCGCCAGCTCGCGCAGCGCCACGGTGGCGCGGCGGCGGCCCTGGTCGAACAGCGGCAGCGACAGGCTGGGCCCCACCGACCAGCGCCGGCTGCCCCATTCGCCGAACCTGCCGTCCTTGAAGGATTCGTAGCCGAAGCTCGCGCCCAGCACGATGCGCGGGTACAGGTCGGCCGTGGCAATGCCTATGTCGGCCGTGGCCGCATGCAGGCGGGCTTCGGCCGCGCGTATGTCGGGCCGGCGCAGCGCCACTTGCGAAGGCAGGCCCAACGCCAGGTCGGGCATGGCGGCGTCCGCGTCCGCGGTTTCGCCCAGCATGTCCCGCAAGGCCCCGGGCGGCTGGCCAGCCAGGAGGCCGATACGGTTGGCCGCCGCGGCCTCCTGGGCGCGCAAAGGCGCGAGGCGCCCGTCCAGATCGGCCAGCAGCGCCTCTTGCCGCGATACGTCCAGCGCATCGATCTGCCCGCCAGCCTGCCGCGCCCGCAGGATATCCTGGGACATCCGGGCTGCGGCCATGTCCTCTTGCAGCCACCGCAGTTGCGATTGGGTGCCGCGCAGCTCGAAGTAGTTGCGGGCGATCTCGCTCGCCACCGACAGCCGCGCCTGCGCCATCGCCGCCGCCGATGCGTCCACGTCGGCCTGCGCCGCCTCGATCGACCGCGCGACCCGGCCCCACAGGTCGATTTCCCACGACGCATCGAAGCCCGCCTGGTACAGCGTGAAGGGATCGCTCAGCACCGAGACGAGTTGCTCGCGGTTGTTCGGCGCGATGGCATCCAAGAGGCGGGTGCTGGCACCGTACTCGCTCTGGCGCTGGCGGGACACGCCCGCCGACAGGCCCACGTCCGGCCCCCGCTGCGCGGCCACCGTCTGCCGCATGAAGCGGCTCTGGGCGAAACGCAGCGCCGCGGTGCGCAGATCGGGGCTGGCCTCGCGCGCCTGGCGCAGCAGCGCGTCCAGCCGTGCGTCGTGGAAGGTTTCCCACCAATGGTCCGGCGGCACCGCCGTGGAAACAGGGTCGCGCAAGCTATCGGGACCGCCGCGCCAACTGTTCCAATCCGCCGGCTGCGCGGCCGTGGGCGCCTTGAAGTCCGGCCCCACCGCCGCGCAGCCGCCCAGGGACAACGCGAGCACGGCCGCTTGCAGGAAGGGACGGGGCCCGGGCCGGCGGATCGGATCGCATGCCATGCTTGCCTCCAGTCAAACCAAACGATGGCGGAACAGCCACGCCGCCAGCGGCAGCGTGACCGCGCCCAGGACGAACATGGGCACGAGATTGCGCCACAGCGACAACAGGCCGGCGCCCTCCAGGTAGACCCGCTGCACGAGGTCGATGGCAAAGCGCAGCGGATTGGCCAGGGTCGCGAATTGCAAGGCATCGGGCATGTTGCGCACCGGCGTGGCCAGGCCCGACAGCAGCATCAGCGGCATGATCAGCACGAAGGTGTAGAGCATGGCCTGCTGCATGTTGACCGAGATGGCCGAAATCGACAGCCCTATCCCCACGCAGGCCACGGTGAAGATCGCCAGGCCCGCGTAAAGCGTCGCCAGCGACCCCGCCATGGGAATGCGGAACCAGAACAGCGTGACGCCAAGAATGATGGACGACTGCACGAGGCCGATGAGGACCGGGGGAACGGCCTTGCCCAGCATGATCTCCATCGGCGTGTAGGGCGTCGCGAGCAACTGGTCGAACGTGCCCTGTTCGCGTTCGCGCGCGACCGAGAGCGCGGTCAGCATCAGGGTCTGCATCATGCTGAGCGCGGCGATCAGGGCCGGCATGATGTTCCAGCGCGTCTCCAGGTTGGGGTTGTACCAGACGCGCGGCACCGCCGTGACCGGCATCCCGCCGCCGCGCAGCTCGGCGTTGTAGGCCGCCACGATCTCGGCCACGTGGGCGGACGCCTGGCCCGCGGTGTTCGAATTGCGGCCATCCAGGATGACCTGCAAGGGAGCATCCTGCCCTTGCGCCAGCCGGGCATCGAAGTCCGGTCCGAATTGCAGGACCAGCAGCGCCTCGCCGGCATCCACCACCCGCGCGATGTCCCGGGGCGCCGCCAGGGTGGCGACGCGGTGGAAAACCCCGGTGCCATCCAGGCGCGCCAGCAGCCGGGCCGAAGCCGCCCCCTGGCTCTGGTCCAGCACCGCGTACGGCACGTTCGTCAGGTTGTAGGTCGCGGCATAACCGAACACAAGGCTCTGGAGCAGCGCCGGAACGACCAGGATGGCCCGGTTGGCGGGATCCTTCAGGATGGCCAGCAGTTCCTTGCGGCACAACTGGGCCAGGCGTCGCCAGAAGTCGATGAAGGCGTCCATGCGTCAGTCCAGTCGCTTGCGCGTGACGAACCGCGCCACGCCCAGCAGCACGATGGCGTAGGCCGCCAGGACGGCGCAGTTCCTGGCGATCAGCGGCCAGTTGTTCCCGGCCAGGAACAGGGACTTGATCAGCTCCATGAAATAGGTGGCGGGCAGGATCTGCCCGATGACCCGGATGGCCGTGGGCACGTTGCGCAGGTCGAACATGAAGCCGGACAGCATCAGGGCCGGCAGGAAGCTCGCGATCAAGGCCACCTGGCTGGCCAGGAACTGGTTCCTGGTCACCGACGAGATCACCAGGCCTATGCCCAGCGCGACGAGCAGATAGAGCATGGCGCTGAACAGCAGGACCAGCAGCGATCCGTACATGGGCACCTGGAACAGGAAGGCCGCCGCGGCCAGGCACAGCGCCAGCCCGATCAGCCCTACGCAGAAATAGGGAATGATCTTGGCCAGCAGCACCTCCACCGGCCGCACCGGCGTGACGAACAGCGACTCCAGGGTGCCCCGCTCCCACTCGCGCGCCATGACGAGCGCCGTCAGGAAGGCCCCCACCAGCGTCATGATGAGCACGATCAGCCCGGGCACCAGGTACCACGTGCTGGTGTTGGCGGCGTTGAACCACATGCGGTCGACCACCTGGACCTGGCCCGCGGCCGGCCGCGCGGCCTCGCCGCGATCGGCCCGCTTCTGGCTCCACGACGCGAGCGCGCCGGCGACGTAGCCGCGTATCATCGTCGCGCGGCTGGCGTCCGCGCCTTGCAGCAGGACCTGCACCTGCGCCTCGCCGGCGGCCAGGCGGCGCGAGAAGTCCGCCGGCACCAGCACGGCGGCGTCCACGTCGCGCGCGCGCATCAGGGCGTAGGCCTCGTGTGCCGAGCCGACCACGCGGGGCGCCAGATAGCCCGGCGTCGACAGGCCCGCCACCACGTCGCGCGCGACCGGCGACGCATCGTCGAGCACCACCGCCACGGGCGCGTTCTTCACGTCCAGCGACAACCCGTAGCCGAAGATCAGGATGAGGACGATGGGCAGCGCGATGCCCATCATCAGGTTGGCGCGGTCGCGCAGCAACTGGCGCACCTCCTTGCGGGTCAGCGAGACGAGGCGGCGCCAGAAGCCGCCGGATGGCCGCGCACTCATGCCACGGCCTCCGCCTCGCCCTCGCGCCGGCGGCTGTGCTCGACGATGCCGATGAACGCCTCTTCCATGTTCAGGCGGCGCGCATCCGTCTCGCCCGCCTGCCGGCGCACCTGCTCCGGCGTACCCAGCGCCAGCAGCCGCCCGGCATCCTGGATGACGATGCGGTCGCAGTACTCCGCCTCTTCCATGAAATGCGTCGTCACGACGATGGTGGTGCCGCCGGCGGCCAGCGTCGTGATCCGGCGCCAGAACTCGCGCCGCGCCAGCGCATCGGCGCCGCTGGTGGGTTCGTCCAGGAACAGGATGTCGGGCTCGTGCAGCAAGGCTACCGCCATCGCCAGCCGCTGCCGGTAGCCGCCGGGCAGGCGTCCGCTGGCCTCCTGCGCCTGGGTTTCCAGGCCGAACTGCGCCAGCACCACCCCGATACGCGCGCGCAAGCGTTCTCCGTGCAGGCCGTAGGCGCTGCCGAAGAACGTCAGGTTCTCCATGACGCTCAGGTTGCCGTACAGCGCGAACCGCTGCGACACGTAGCCGACGCGGCGCCGGGCCCGCGCCGGCGCGGTCCGCAGGTCTACGCCCGCCACCCGCAGGAACCCGCTGCTGGCGGGCAGCAGGCCGCACAACATGCGGAAGGTCGTCGTCTTGCCCGCGCCGTTGGGGCCGAGCAGGCCGAATATCTCGCCCTTCGTCACGCTGAAGCTGGTGCGGTCCACGGCGACGAAATCGCCGAACTTGCGCACCAGGTCGCGGACTTCGATGATCGCTTCGTTGTCGGCGGGCGCCGACCGCATGGTCGTGGCCAAGGGCGGCGACGCCGCGCCCTCCGCCGGCTGGCGCTCCCGCAACAGCACCATGAAGCCGTCCTCCAGCCTGGCCTCCGCAGGCCGCCAGGCCAACGCCTGCTCCGGCCCCTGAGAAGACGCCTCGCCGGCCGCGGGGCGCCGGATTACGCGCACCTCCCCTCCCTGGGGCACGGCATCGATGATCCTGGCCGTGTCGTCGAGCAGCCGGGCCTGCAGCAGCCGGGCCGGCTCCCCCGGGCGTGGCGCCGTCACGAAACACAGCCCGTGCGCGGGGCGGCGGATGTCCTCGGGCCGGCCCTGCGCGAGCAGCCTGCCCTCATGCAGCACGAACACCCGGGCACAGCGTTCGGCCTCGTCCAGGTAGGTAGTGCTGACGATCACGGACAGGCGTTCGTCGTCGACCAGTTGCTGGACGATCTGCCACAGCTCCCGGCGCGACAAGGGATCCACGCCCACCGTGGGCTCATCCAGCAACAACAACTCGGGCGACCGGACCAGCGTGCAGGCCAGCCCCAGCTTCTGCTTCATGCCGCCGGACAGCTTGCCCGCGAGACGGGCGGTGAAGCGGCCAAGATCGGTCATCTCCAACAGACGGGCGTAGCGCCCGCGCCGCTGCTCCCGGGACACGCCATGCAGGTCCGCATACAGGTCCAGGTTCTCCTGCACGCTCAGGTCTTCGTACAGGCCGAAGCGCTGGGGCATGTAGCTGATGCGGTCCTGCACGGCCTGCGGATCCGCGGCGACGTCGATATCCAGCACCCGCAGCGCCCCCTCGGCCCGCATCAGGCCCGCGACCAGGCGCAACAAGGTCGTCTTGCCCGCCCCGTCCGGCCCGACCAGCGCGGTCAGCGCGCCGGCGGGCGCCTCCAGCGAGACGCCGTCCAGCGCCACGGTCTCGCGCCCGCCGCGCGCGGCGGGAAAACGCTTGCGCACACCGCGCGCCACGACGACGGCCGCCGCACTCATCTGCCCGGCGCTCCTTCGCCCTGCCGGTCCGGCGCGATGCGCACGGTGGCCGGCATGCCCAGCCGGAGCCGGTCCTGCGGGTCGTCCACGATCACGCGCATTTCGTAGACCAGGCTGGTCCGCAACGCTTCGGTCTGCACATTCCTGGGCGTGAATTCGGCCACCGACGAGATGTAGCCGACGCGTCCCGCGATGGGCTGGCCGGGCTGGCTGTCCGTGACGATGTCGGCCGCCATGCCGGGCCGGACGTGGCCCAGTTGAGGCTCCGACACATAGACGCGCACCCATTTGGGATCGGTCACAGCCAGCGTATAGGCGGGCCGCTGGGGCGAGGCCATGTCGCCGGGTTCGAGCAGCCGGGCGCGCACGACGGCGTCGGCAGGCGCCCTCAGCTCGGTCTGTTCCAGACGGTAGGCGATCAGCGCCTGCTCGGCCCGCGAGACCTCCAACTGCGCCTCGGCCTGAGCGATGTCTTCCTTGCGCGGTCCCACCCGCGCCAGTTGGAGCCCCTTGCTGCGATTGTCCCATTGCGCGCGCGCCACCCGCAGGCGCGACTCGGCGTTGTCCAGGTCTTGCTGGCTGACGCCGCGTCCGGCGGTATTCGCGGCTATGCCCCGCAGCCGCGCGAGCTGCTGCTCCGCCAGTTCGGCTTCGGCCTGGGCCGACGCCACCTGCGCCTGCGCCTGGGCCACTTCCTCGGGCCGGGTGCCGTTGCGCAATCGCAGCAGCGCCTGCTCCTGCACGGCGATACGGGCACGGGCCTGGGCCTCCTGCAGGCGCAGCGAGCGGCCGTCCAGCACCGCCAGCACCTCCCCCGCCTTGACCCGGTCGCCTTCCTCCACCCGCATCTGGGCCACTCGGTCGCTACCGTCGAACGCCAGCGCCACCTGCCGGATATCGACGTTGCCGTAGAGCGTCAGGCCATCCCGGGCCGGCGCCGGGCGCAGGACATACCATGCCGCCCCCGCGAGCACCATCGCCACCAGCACGCCCCCAACCAGCACCTTCTTCATCGCCGCCGCCCTTGGAAACCGTCGGTCGGCAAATTATATAACTCAAATTTCAATTTGATGTATGATTTTTACGTATCCACTCGCCCGCCCCGATCCCGGCACCTTCCCGCATGGCCGTCACCTCCCGACCGTCGATACCCGTCCGCTCTCCGCGCATGGATGGCGAGACCACCCGCGCCCGTATCCTGGAGACGGCCGGACAGCTGTTCGCCGAGCGCGGCTACGCCGACACCACCAGCAAGGCCATCTGCGAGCGGGCACGATGCAACATGGCGGCGGTCAACTACCATTTCGGCAGCCGCGACGGCCTCTATCTGGCGTTATTGAAGGAAGTCCACAAGCATCTGGTCAGTCTGGACTATCTGGCGCGCCTGGCGCACAGCGCCCAGCCCCCGCGGCGCAAGCTGGAAGCATTCCTGGATGGCCTGACCACCAGCCTGCTCAATGCCGACAGCTGGCACATCCGCCTGTGGGCTCGCGAGGTACTTGCCCCCTCCCCCCACCTGGCCAGTATCGTCGAGGCCGAGGCCCTGCCGAAATTCGGGCTCATCAGCGCCATCATCGGCGAGATCACCGGTCTCCCCGCGGGGGACCCGGCGCTGACCCGCTGCGTGCTGAGCGTCATGGCGCCCTGCATGGTGCTGCTGATCGTCCATCGCGACATGAACAGCCCCATCCAGGCACTGTTCCGGCAACCGGCCCCGGACCTTGCCACGCACCTGAAAACCTACGCCCTCGCGGGGCTGGACGCGGTCGTCGCGGCCCGGGCCGCGCGCCGGCCGGCGCGCAAGACACGCTAAGGGCCTATTCCCCCTGCAACCCGTGGCGCGCGACCACGTCCTTCCATCGCGCGAATTCCTTCCGGTTCAGTTCGGCGAACGCCTCGGGCGACGTCAGCACAACGTCGTACCCCTTCTCCAGCAAGTCCTTGCGCATCTGCGGCGTCCCCATGATGGCGCCGACCTCGTCATGCAGGCGCTGGACGATGGCCTTGGGCGTGCCCGCCGGGGCATACATGCCCACCCAGATGGACAGGTCGTAATCAGGGTAGCCCGACTCGGCCACGGTGGGCAGGTCGGGCACCAGTTGCGAACGCAGCCTGCCGGTCTGCGCCATTGGCTTGAGCTTGCCCGATGCCACGTTCGCGCGCGACGCCTCGACCGTGCTGATCAGCATGGTCGAACTGTTCTGCATGACGTCCATGGCCGCCACGCCCATGCCATTGGCGGGAATGTGGCGCATCCTGGTACCCAGCATGTCCTGCAGCACCAGCGAATACAAATGGGTGGTCGAGCCTGGGCCGGGCGAGCTGTAGCTGGCGTCGTCGCCCATTTTCTTCAGGTAGGCGACAAACTCGGGAAAGGTCCTGGCCGGCGTCGACGGATGCGTCAGCACCAGCATCTGGCCGGAAGCGATCTGCCCGATAGGCGCGAAATCCTTGACCGGGTCGTAGGGCGTCTTGCGCGAAGCCGGCGTGATGACGTGCGTGTTCAACGACATCATCAGCGTGTAGCCGTCCGGCGGGGCCTTGGCCACGTAGGCCGTGCCGATGGCCGCGGCCGCGCCGGGCCGGTTCTCGACCACCACGCTCTGGCCCAGCCGCGCCGCGAGCTTATCGGACAGCAGCCGGGCCAGGGCATCGGCACTCGTGCCCGGCGTATACGGCACCACGATCCGGACGGGCCTGGAGGGATAGCCGCCCTCCGCCTTGCCCGCAGCCTGCCCGTGAGCCGTCGCGGCCGCCAGCGCCAGCGTCACGGCGAACGCAAACCTCGATGGGAAAAGGACGCCTTTCATGCTTGTGTCTCCTGACGATGTTCTTGGCCGCCCACCGCTGCCGGTCCACGGCTTCTGCGCGCACTCTAACACACATATAGTATGTTTTTATAAACAGTTAGGGTTTTCTAGGAAACGTTGAACTGGTAGATGCCCATGAGTCACGTTATGGGCGCGTGGTTGCGATGCGCGCTGCCGGCCCCATATAGTCGGGCATGACCATCGCCCGCCACCCCGTCGACGCGCTGCACGGCTTCCATCCGGCCGTGGCCGCGTGGTTCCGCCGGTCCTTCGGCTCGGCGACCGAGGCCCAGCGCCGCGCCTGGCCGTCCATCCGCGGCGGCCGCTCGACGCTCGTGGCGGCCCCCACCGGTTCCGGCAAGACACTGGCTGCCTTCCTGGCCGCCATCGACGAACTGGTGCGGATGGGCGTGGACGCCGGCGGCGCGCTGCCGGACGCCACCATGGTGGTATATGTCTCGCCGCTCAAAGCGCTGTCCAACGACATCCGCCTGAACCTGCAAGCGCCACTCGAAGGCATCGCCACGGAACTGGAACGCCTGGGCCTGCCCGATCCCGGCATCCGCGCCGCCGTGCGCACCGGCGACACCGAGCCACAGGCCAGGCAGGCGATGCGCAAGCGCCCGCCCCATATCCTGGTGACGACGCCCGAGTCGCTGTACGTGCTGCTGGGCTCGGACAGCGGGCGCCGCATGCTCTCCGGCGTGCGCAGCGTGATCGTGGACGAGATCCACGCCCTGGCGGGCAACAAGCGGGGCAGTCACCTGGCCCTCACGCTGGAACGGCTGGACGCCCTGTGCGGCACGCGGCCGGTCCGCATCGGACTGTCCGCCACGCAGAAACCGCTGTCGGCGGTGGCCCGCTTCCTGGCTGGCCCGGCCCACGCGGACGCCTGCGAACTCGTCGACATCGGCCATGCGCGGCGCCGCGACCTGGACCTGGAACTCCCCCCCGTCCCGCTGGAGGCCGTCATGGCCACCGACGTCTGGGACCGGGTCTACGACCGCATGGCCGAACTGGTGGCGCAGCACCGCACCACGCTGGTCTTCGTCAACACCCGCCGCATGGCCGAACGGGCCGCCCGGCACCTGGCCGATCGCCTGGGCGAGGAGGCGGTGGCCGCCCACCACGGCAGCCTCGCCAAGGAACACCGGCTCGATGCCGAGCAGCGGCTCAAACGCGGCGAACTGCGCGTGCTGATCGCCACCGCTTCGCTGGAACTGGGCATAGACATCGGCGACGTGGACCTGGTCTGCCAGGTCGGCTCGCCGCGGACGATCTCCGCCTTCCTGCAACGGGTGGGCCGCTCGGGCCACCAGGTGGGCGGGATTCCCAAAGGGCGCCTGTTCCCCACTTCGCGCGACGAACTGATCGAATGCGCGGCGCTCCTGGACTGTGTGCGGCGCGGCGAACTGGACGCCCTGCGCGTTCCCGTCCAGCCGCTGGACGTGCTGGCCCAGCAACTGGTGGCCGAGGTCGCCTGCCAGGAGTGGGGCGAAGAAGCGCTGTACGCGCTGGTGCGCCGCGCGGCGCCCTATGCGGACCTGGAACGCCCGGTGTTCGACGCCGTGCTGCGCATGCTGGCAGAGGGCTACACCGGCCGCCAGGGCGTGCGGGCAGCGTACATCCACCGCGACCGGGTCGCCGGCGCCCTGCGCGGACGGCGCGGCAGCAAGCTCACGGCCGTCACCTCGGGCGGCACCATCCCGGACAACGCCGACTACACCGTGCTGCTGGAACCACAAGGGCTGATGGTCGGCACGGTCAACGAGGACTTCGCGGTCGAAAGCCTGGCCGGCGACGTCTTTCAGCTGGGCAATACGTCCTACCGCATCCTGCGCGTGGAAGCCGGCCGCGTCCGCGTGGAGGACGCGCACGGCGCCGCCCCCAGCATTCCGTTCTGGCTGGGCGAGGCGCCCGGCCGCAGCGACGAGCTCTCGGCCGGCGTCTCGCGCCTGCGCGCCCGGGTCGAACAACTGCTGGCGCGCCCGGGGCAGGCGGCGCCCGACATCGAAGGCGCCGTCCTGGCGCTGATGGACGAGATCGGCCTGAACGCGTCGGCGGCGCGCCAGATCGTCGAATACCTGGCGCGCGCGAAGGCGGCGCTGGGCCGGCTGCCCACCCATGACACCCTGGTCATGGAGCGCTTCTTCGACGAATCGGGTGGCATGCAGCTGGTGGTGCACTCCCCCTTCGGCAGCCGGCTCAACCGCGCCTGGGGCCTGGCCCTGCGCAAGCGCTTCTGCCGCAGCTTCAACTTCGAGCTGCAGGCCGCGGCCACCGAGGACGCCATCGTGCTGTCGCTGTCCACCAGCCACAGCTTCCCGCTGGACGAAGTCTGGCGCTACCTGCGCTCGAACACGGCCGAGCACCTGCTGGTGCAGGCCTTGCTGGACGCGCCGCTGTTCAACGTGCGCTGGCGCTGGAACGCCACTACCGCGCTGGCGCTGCCGCGCTACGTGGGCGGCCGCAAGGTCGCGCCGCAGTTGCAGCGCATGAAAAGCGACGACCTGCTGGCCGCGGTCTTCCCCGACCAGGCCGCCTGCCTGGAGAACGTGGTCGGGGAACGCGAGATTCCCGACCACCCGCTGGTCGCGCAGACCATCGGCGACTGCCTGCACGAGGCGATGGACACCGAAGGCTGGCTCGACCTGCTGCGCCGGATCGAGAAGCAGGAAATCGAGCTGGTGGCGCGCGACCTGCCCACCCCGTCGCCGCTGGCCATGGAGATACTGAGCGCGCGGCCCTACGCCTTCCTGGACGACGCGCCGCTGGAGGAGCGCCGCACGCAGGCCGTGATGGCGCGCCGCTGGACGGATCCGGAGTCGGCGGACGACCTGGGGGCGCTGGACGCCGGCGCCATCGCGGCGGTGGCCGCCGAAGCCTGGCCGCAAGTGCGCGGCGCCGATGAAATGCAGGAAGCCCTGGCGAGCCTGGCCTGCGTGACCGCGGCGGAGGCAGCCGCCAACGACGGCTGGCGGGACTGGCTTGCCACGCTGGCGCGGGAAGGCCGGGCAGCGCAACTGCGCGTGGGACCGGACGCGGCCCTGTGGGTGCCGGTCGAACGCATGGCCTGCGTGCGCGCCCTGTATCCCGGCGCCTGCGCCGAACCGGAAATCGCCCTGCCCGCCGGCTGCGACGAACCGTGGGAGGCCGACACCGCCCTGGTCGAAGTCGTACGCGCGCGGCTGACCGGATTCGGGCCGCTCGAACTGCCGCGCATCGCCGCGGATCTCCTGCTGCCCGAGGCCGACGTGGCCGTGGCGCTTGCCCGGCTGGAAGCCGAGGGCTATGTCATGCGCGGCCGCTTCCATCCGCAGGCGCGGGGAGAAGAATGGTGCGAACGGCACCTGCTGGCCCGTATCCACCGCTACACCATCAAGCGCCTGCGCCGCGAGATCGAGCCGGTCGAACGGCAGGACTTCATGCGCTTCCTGCTGGAATGGCAGCACGTCGCGCCGGAGGCCCGGCTGCACGGACCCGGCTCGCTGCCGCAGGTCATCGACCAGTTGGAGGGCTACGAGGCCGCCGCCGGCGCCTGGGAAGCGGACATCCTGCCGGCGCGGCTGGAGGCCTATTCCCCCGGCTGGCTGGACGACCTGAGCCAGGCCGGCAAGGCGGTCTGGATGCGCCTGGCCGGTCAGGGCAAGGCCGCGGCCAGCCCGGTGCGCGCCACCCCCATGGTGCTGCTGCCGCGACGCCATCTGGGCCCCTGGCAGGCGCTGGTGCCGCCGGACCACCAGGCCGAGCTGTCGCCGCGCGCGCGGCGGGTCCATGACGCGCTGGCCAGCCATGGCGCGATGTTCTTCGACGAACTGCTGGGCGACACTCGCCTGCTGCCCAACGAACTGGAGACCGCGCTGGGCGAACTGGTCGCGGCGGGTGCCGCCAACGCCGACAGCTACGCCGGCCTGCGCGCGTTGCTGGTCCCCGCGTCCCAGCGCACCGCCCACCAGCGGCGGCGCTCGCGCCACGGCACGGCCCTGAACCAGATGGACCAGGCCGGCCGCTGGGCGCTGCTGCGCCGGTCCGCCGCCCCCGCACCCGTGGCACCCGGCAAGCGCCAGCGCACGGATCCGCAGGTTCTGGAGCACATCGCCCAGGTCCTCTTGCGCCGCTACGGCGTCGTGTTCTGGCGCCTGCTGGAACGCGAGGCCCACTGGCTGCCGCCGTGGCGCGAACTGCTGCCCGTACTCCACCGCCTGGAGGCCCGCGGCGACGTGCGGGGCGGCCGCTTCGTGGCCGGCCTGGCGGGCGAACAGTTCGCGCTGCCCGAGGCCATCCCGCTGCTGCGCGGCATCCGGCGCCGCGACGTGGGCGGCGTACTGGCCTGTGTCTCGGCGGCCGATCCGCTGAACCTGGCCGGCACGCTGCTACCTGGGGAAAAGGTTCCCGCGCTGGCGGGCAACCGTGTGCTCTACCGCGACGGACTGCCCGTGGCCGCCGCCGTTGCGGGCGACATCCGCTATCTGGTCGAAGCGGCATCCGAGGAACGCGAACGACTGCGCGTGGCCCTGGTGGCGCGGCGCTGAAACGATCTCCCACACACGCCCAATCGCTCAAACACGAAAAGCAGAAATGCGGAAAACAGCGGGTATCGCCCGGGGGCAAGCGGCTACAATTGCGCGTTGCGTAGGCGGCCCCGCGCCGTCCTGATTCTCCCCCATCGATGGCCCCGCGGCTCCGGCCGACGCCATCCTTCGTCACACAGGAATTGCGCAGCATGATCATCGATTGCCACGGTCACTACACGACCTCGCCCGCCGCCCACAACCAATGGCGCGACCAGCAGAAGGCCAACTTCAAGGCCGGCGGCGACATCGACCCGGCCTATCCCGATATCTCCGACGACCAGATCCGCGAGACCATCGAGCAGAACCAGTTGCGCCTCTTGCGCGAACGCGGCGCCGACATGACCATTTTCTCGCCCCGCGCCTCCGCCATGGAGCCGCACGTCGGCAACGAGAACGTCAGCCAGGTCTGGGCCCGCCGTTCGAACGACCTGATCAAGCGCGTCATCGACCTGTACCCCGAGACCTTCATCGGCGTCTGCCAGCTTCCGCAGTCTCCCGGCGTGTCCATCGCCAGCTCCATCGCCGAGCTCGAGCGCTGCGTGACCGAGCTGGGCTTCGTCGGCTGCAACCTCAACCCCGATCCCTCGGGCGGCAGCTTCAGCGCCCCGCCGCTGACCGACCGCTCGTGGTATCCGTTCTTCGAGAAGATGGTCGAGCTGGACGTGCCGGCCATGATCCACGTCTCGGGCTCGTGCAACTGCGCGATGCACGCCACCGGCGCCTACTACCTGGCCGCCGACACCATCGCCTTCATGCAATTCATCGAAGGCGACCTGTTCCGCGACTTCCCGACGCTGCGCTTCATCATCCCCCATGGCGGCGGCGCCGTGCCCTACCACTGGGGCCGCTACCGCGGGCTGGCCGACATGCTCAAGCGCCCGCCGCTGGCCGAGCACGTGATGAAGAACGTCTACTTCGACACCTGCGTGTACCACCAACCCGGCATCGACCTGATGTTCGAGGTCATCGACGTCGACAACATCCTGTTCGGCTCGGAAATGGTGGGCGCGGTGCGCGGCATCGATCCGCAGACGGGTTTCTACTTCGATGACACCAAGCGCTACATCGATGCGCTGGACATCCCGGCCGAAGACAAGCGCAAGGTGTTCGAACTGAACGCGCGCCGGGTCTATCCGCGCCTGGATGCTCAACTGAAGGCACGGGGACTGTAAACCGCGCTTCCTCCGGGATCCCTGCCCCGCCGACCTATACCTGTCAGGTATCGGTGGGGCAAACCCGCCATCTTTTCTCCATCGCTTCACCCCCTTACGCTTGCATCGGGCACAAGGGCGCGCTCATTCTTCCCGCGCGCCCCCACAACAGAGACAGGAATCCCCGATGCGCTACGTCCGCTTCCTCCACGACGGCACCCCCTACCTCGGCACCCGCGAGGGCAACAAGATCCGGATCCTGGGCGAGGAATCGATCGAATCCCTGCTGGCCGCCGGCACCGACCTCGAAACGTACGCCAGCACCCGCGGCGGCGGCAAGCTGCTGGACGAGGCCGACGTCGCCTACCTGCCCATCGTCGAACATCCCGCCAAGATCTTCTGCATCGGGCTCAACTACGCGGACCACACCAAGGAAAGCAAGTACGAGCAGCCCGCCTACCCCACCATCTTTCCGCGCTACGACACCAGCCTGGTCGGCCACGGCCAGCCCATCGTCCGCCCGCGCGTGTCCGACTCCCTGGACTTCGAGGGCGAGCTGGCGGTGGTGCTCAAGCGTGGCGGCCGGCACATCAGGAAGCAAGACGCGCTCGACTGCATCGCCGGCTATGCCTTGTTCAACGACGGCTCCGTGCGCGAATACCAGTTCCTGTCCCCGCAATGGACGGTGGGCAAGAACTTCGACGCCACCGGCGCCTTCGGCCCGGAACTCGTCACCGCCAGCGAAGTGCCGCCCGCAGCGCGCGGCCTGCGCCTGGAAACCCGCCTGAACGGCGAAGTGGTCCAATCGGCCAGCACCGACGACATGATCTTCGACATCCCCACGCTGATCAGCGTCATCAGCGAAGCGATCACGCTGGAACCCAGCGACGTCATCGTCACCGGCACCCCCGCCGGCATAGGCTGGGCCCGCACGCCCAAGCTGCTGATGCGCGCCGGCGACGTCTGCGAGGTATCGGTGACCGGCTTTGCCCCCCTGCGCAACCCGATCGCCGACGAAGCCTGAACGTCCGGCCACGGCCGCACGACGGAGGAGACTCATGAGCACACAGACCCAGCATGGCGCGGGCGCCCGGCAAGCCGCGGTGCATTCCATCGACCACTACGCGCTGACGGTACCGGACCTGGCCGTGGCCCGCCATTTCCACGAAGCCTTCGGCCTCGCGGTAGAAAGCGAAGGCGATGGCCTGGCGCTGCGGGCACGGGACGGACACGTCTCGGCGCGCATCCACGCGGGCCCGCGCAAGGCGCTGGCCTATCTCAGCTTCAATTGCCATGCCGACGACCTGGCGGCCATCCGCGCCCGCCTGGACCAGGCCGGTGTCGCGATGACCGCCGACGCGCCGCGCGCCACCGCCGAAGGCGTCTGGTTCCACGACGTGGACGGCAACCTGATCCAGGTCAAGGCCGGCCCCAAGATCACACCGGACGCCAAGAGCCCGCTCGACAACGTCCACGTGGGGGCCGACGCGCGCGGCGCCCGCTTCCGCAGCCAGGTCGCACAGGTCCGCCCGCGCCGCCTGTCCCACGTGCTGCTGTTCACGCCCGACGTCTCGCGCGCGCTGGCCTTCTATGAAGAAACGCTGGGCCTGAGGTTGTCCGACCGGTCCGGCGAAGGCATCGCCTTCACCCACGCCCCGCACGGCTGCGATCACCATCTGGTCGCCTTCGCGCGCAGTTCGGCGCGCGGCTGGCACCACGCGGCCTGGGACGTGGCCAGCATCGACCAGGTCGGCCAGGGCGCGGCGCAGATGGCCGCCGCGGGCTACACGCGCGGATGGGGGACGGGACGGCACGTGCTGGGATCGAATTTCTTCCACTACGTGCGCGACCCATGGGGCTCGTACTGCGAATTCTCGGCCGACATCGACTACATCTCGGCCGGACATGCATGGCCCTCGGGGGATTTCCCGCCCGAGGACAGCCTGTATCAATGGGGACCGGACGTGCCGCCGGACTTCATCCACAACACCGAGGCCTGATCCGGCATGCGTGCCGGTCGATACGATCGGCACGTCGCTTGTGGCCCCCGTCAAGCCAGGACGGCCACCCCGTCGGCGGCCCGCACACCCTGCCCGCGCGGCAGCACGAACACGGGGTTGATCTCGGCTTCGACCAGCCTGTCCCCCAGTTGCGCGGCCATCTCCGAGAACGCCACGATCGCGTCCACCAGGCCCTCCACGTCGGCCGGCGGCCGGCCCCGGAACCCATCCAGCAGCGGCCAGCCTTTCAGCTCGCGCACCATGTCGGCGGCCTCCCGCCGGTCCAGGGCCCTGCCCGGCCTCGGCATGCGCAGGCTCGTGTCGTTGAAAAGCTCGGCAGCGATGCCCCCCATGCCCAGGAGAATGGCGTACCCCAGCGCATCCCGGCGCATGCCCAGGATCAGTTCCACGCCCGGTCCCACCATCTCCTGGACCAGATAGCGCTCGGGCCGGATGCCGGCACGAGATTCGACTTCCCGCGCCATGGACGCCAGGCGCGCTCCCACGGCCTCCGGCGCCAGGTCGACCGCCACGCCGCCCACGTCGCTCTTGTGCGTGATGGCGGCGGAAAGCATCTTGAGCACCACGCGTCCGCCCAGTTCGCGGGCCACCCGCTCCGCTTGCGCGGGCCCGTCCACGACCGACTCCCGCACGCACGGAATGCCGAACCGGGCGAACAGGCGCTTGGCCTCGTGCTCGTCCAGGGATCCGCGGGGCAGGCCCTCGACCGTGCCGGGTGGCAGGCCGCCTTCGTCCGCCTCCCCGCCGTCCCGCGCGCCGGCCTCCGACATGCCACGCAGCGCGGCGGCACAGCCCTCGGCGGCGGCGAACGCGGGCACGCCATGCCGGGTCAGCGCGCGCGCCACCTCGGGCGCATGCGGGCTCACGAAGCCGATCACGGGCTTGGGCGAATCGGCCAGGCAGTCGCGGATGGCGCCCGCCATCAACTCCGGCATGGCCAGGCTGGACGAACCGGCGATGACGACCAGGGCGTCGTAGCTCGGACTGCCCTGCAATACCCGGATCGCCCCCTTCAGGAGATCCGGCTTCAGGCCGGCCAGCGTAACGTCGATGGGATTGCGGTCCAAGACCGCGTGGTCGCCCGTCTGCAATGCGCGCAGCGCCTCGGCGGTCGGACCGTCGGGCGGCGGCGCCTCGAAACCCGCCATGCCCAGTTCGTCGGACACCAGCGTTCCCGCCCCGCCTGTCGAGGTCAGTATGGCCACGCGCTTGCCCGCCAGGCGCCGCCCCGTGGCCAGCGCCGAAGGAATGTCCAGCAGCTCGTCGAAAGTCCGGGCGCGTATCACGCCCACCTGCCTGAAGAAGGCGTCGTACATCCGGTCGGCTCCCGCCATCGCTCCCGTGTGCGAGATGGCGGCCCGCGCGCCCGCCTCGGAACGGCCGATCTTGAACGCGACCACGGGCTTGCCGGCGCGCGCGGCCTTCATCGCGGCCGCCCGGAATTTCTCCGGACGCCTGATCGTCTCCACGTACAGGGCGATCACGCGCGTCGCGTCGTCGCCGGCCAGATGGTCGACGAAATCGGCCAGGTCCAGGTCGGCCTCGTTGCTGGTCGATACCAGCTTCGACAGCCCGATGCCCCGCGCGTTGGCCCGCGACAGCAGCGCCCCCAGGATCCCCCCGCTCTGCGAGACCACGCCGACCGGCCCCACCTCGAAGTCCTCCATCTCCAGCGCGCCGCTGGCCGACAACACGATGCGGTCGGTCAGGTTGACCAGTCCGATGGTGTTCGGGCCGAGAATGCGCATGCCGCCCGCCGCCGCCAGCAACTGCTCCTGCCGGCGCGCGCCCTCGCCGCCGGTCTCGGTGTAGCCGCTGGCCAGCACGATGGCCGCGGCGGTACCGCGGGCCGCCAGCTCGCGCACGGCCAGGTGCGCCCGCTCCGCGCCCAGCAGGACGATGCCCACGTCGGGCACCTCGGGCAAGGCCGCCACCTCGGCGTAGCAAGGCAGCTCGCCGATATGGCTCGCCTTCGGATTCACCGGCAGGATGCGCCCCCGGTATCCGTGCTTGAGCAGATAGGAAACGGGACGGCCAGCGGTCTTGCCCGCGTCGGCCGAGGCCCCGACCACCGCGACGCTGCGCGGATTGAGAAGACGGGAGATGGCGTCCATCAAGCCTGCCCCCGGGACCCGCCCGCCGCCTTGTCCAGGAAAGCCATCACGGCCTCGCGGTGCTCGCTGCTGGTGTAGCAGATGCCCTGGGCCTGGCTGCCCTGGGCGAAGACCTGCGCGGCCGGCAGTTCGAAGGCCTGGTTGAGGATGGTCTTGCTCAACGCCAGCGCCGTCGCCGACCCCCGGCTCAGTTCCGCCGCCCAGGCCTGGGCCTCGGCCACCAGGGTCTCGGCCGAGGCCCGCCTGTCGACGATGCCCAGGCTTGCCGCCTCGTCTACATCCACCTTGCGCCCGCTGAAGATCAGGGCCTTGGCCATCGGCAGGCCCACGCGGCGGGGCAGGAAATACATGCCGCCGCCGTCCGGCACGATGCCGCGATGAATGTAGGACCACGAGAAGCTGGCCCATTCGCTGGCGACGATGAAGTCGCACGCCAGGGCGGTATCGGCCCCCAGCCCCGACGCCGCGCCGTTGACGGCGGCGATGGTCGGCTTGGGCATGGTGTGCAGCAAGGCCTGGGCGTGGTGCACCAGTTGCTGGCGGTGCCAGCCGTTGAAGGCGATCTCGCCCGTGGGGGCATTCATGCGCCGCTCCATGCCGGCGATGTCGCCTCCCGCGCAGAAGCCCTTGCCGGCGCCGGTCAGCACCAGCGCGCGAATGCCTCGGTCGGCCGCGACGTGCTCCAGCGCATCGATCAGTTCGGTGCGCATGGCGTCGCTGATCGCATTGCGTTTCTCGGGCCGGTTCAGCGTCAGCGTCGCGATCGAATCCTCGACCCGCAACGATATCAATGAATAAGTCATGGTGATTCCCGCATCCTTGCATGCAGCGCGCGGCTGCTCAATTGGGCTTGAGATGGTTTTCCCGGACGACCTTGCGCCAGCGCTTCTCTTCCGCCGCCACGTAGGCATCGAGTTCGGCCGGATCGCCCGCGCGGATGCCCAGCCCTTCCTTCTCGACCTTCTCCCGGAACTCCGCGCTTCGCGCCGCGCCCCTGGCCGCCTTGTTCAGGCGATCGACGATCTCGGCGGGCGTTCCGGCCGGCACGTACAACCCGTACCAGCTCTCGACCACGTAGCCGGGCACGGTGTCCCCGATCGGCGCCACGCCCTCGAAGGAAGGAGAAGGCTTGGCGCTCGTCACGCCCAGGGCGCGGAACCGTCCGCTTTCCACATAGCCCGACGTGGCCGCCGCCGTGCCGAACATCATGTCCACCTGCCCACCCAGCACGTCCGTGATCGCCGGACCCGCCCCCTTGTAGGGCACGTGGGTCAGCTCCACCTTGGCCAGGTTGCTGAACATCTCGCCGGCCAGGTGGGCGGAGGTCCCGATGCCCTGCGATGCATAGGTCAGTTTGCCCGGATTGGCCTTGGCGGCCGCCAACAGGTCCGCCATCGTCTTGTAGGGGCTCTCGGCACGGACGACCAGCACGTTGGGGCCCGCGCCGATCAGGATGACCGGCGCGAACGCCGTCTCGTGCGAGTACGGCAGCCTGGGCTGGAGACTGGGATTGACCGCATGGGCGAACGAGGCGATCAGGATGGTGTAGCCATCGGCCGGACTCTTGGCGACCGCATCGGTGCCTATCATCGTGCCGGCGCCGGGCTTGTTCTCCACGACGATGGGCTTGCCCAGGTCCTTGCCCATCTCCGCGCCCAGCGTGCGCGCGATCAGGTCCGTTCCACCGCCCGGCGAGAACGGCACGATCAGGCGGATGGGGCGTTCGGGATAAGCCGCCCACGCGGCATTGCCGGCCAGCAACATGCCGGCCAGCAGTCCCAGCACATGGCGGCGCGCCGCCATGCTCCTGGTTGAATCGGACATCGTCGTCTCCTGTAGGACCCCGGCGTTCGCGCCGGGTGGATCGTTCTCGTCGGCAAGGCTTGCCTGCCAGGGCGAAAGGTTAGGCGCGATGCCCTCGACGCGCATTTGCGAAATTCCAAGGAGTGGAACAAAATTTCCATCGATGCCGAGCGCGCCAACGGAGACAACCCGTGGAAGGTCCACGCAAACCAGGACGATCGCCCACCAACCGCTCGCTCGAACGGGGCGCCGAAATCCTGCGGGCATTCCGCCCGGGGTCGGCCACATTGGGCAACACGGAACTGGCCGAACGCAGCGGACTGTCGAAATCCACCGTCAGCCGGCTCACCCAGACACTGGTCCGCACCGGCCTGCTCCAGTTCGACGGCAACAGCCGGGCCTACCGGCTTGCCCCCGCCGTGCTCAGCCTGGCGCATGCGATGCGCACCGGGTCGCGCGTGCTGCAACTGGCCGCGCCCCGGATGCGGGCCCTGGCCGAGGCGAAGCGGATCAACGTGGGACTGGCGGCGCCGGACCGCGACGACATGGTCTACCTGGAATCGATACGCTATGCGCGCCGCGCGGCCTTGCGGCACGTCGTCTCGGGACAGCGCGTGCCCATGGAGCTGACCTCGCTGGGACGCGCGTATCTGGCGACGCTGAGCGAGGCGCAGCTCAAACCCTTGCTGGAAGCGTTCAAGCGGCGGCGTGGCCGGAACTGGCCGGCCCTGGCCCGGGAAATCGGCGAAGCGGGCAACAGCGTGCGCGCGCGGGGCTATTGCGCCGCGGCGTGGCAGCCGGAGGTGGTGGCGGTGGCGACGCCGCTGCGCATCGGCCACGACGTCTACGCGCTCAATGTCAGCACCTCGACCAGCGAGCCGCTGGCCAGCACCGCCCGGTCGCTGGCGGCCCCGCTGCTGGCCCTGGCCGAGGAAATACGCGAAGCCGTCGAGGACGACGCGTTCGCGCCTTGATGTACTGGCCGGCCTCAGCCTTGAGACGGCAGGCCGAAGCGCTCTTCCAGATACCCCAGAATCGCCTGCAGCACCGCCCGAGGCTGCTCGGGCAGAAGCGCATGGCCGGCATCGCGAATGGTGAAGTTGGTGACCCGTTCGCCCAACTCGTCCCGCAGCACGTTCGCATAGCTTGGAGGAGCCACCACATCGAATTCGGCCTGCACGTTCAGTATGGGCGCGTTGCCGGCCGCGAAGAACTCCTCCACGGGCGTTCGGCGCTGTGCGAGCGTCTGCATGGCCATCAGTTGCCGGTTGAAGCCGGTCAGCCACGGTGTGGGGTCATTGCCTGGCGCGAAGAAGACCCGTCGCAGATGTTCCAGCCGCTGCGCATCGGGCAAGTCCGGATCCGCGCTGCCTTCGATCGATGCGCGCACGTCAGTCGGAATCGGCACCGCGTCGACGCCCCGCGGCACCTTGCCGGCGGAGCCGGCGAGCAGGATCAGCCCCCTGGCCAGGTGGGGAAAATCACTCGCCACGGTCCGGGCGATCCAGTTGCCATGGGCATGTCCGATCAGGATGGCCGGGCCCGCGGACTCATGCTCGATCACTGCGGCGATGTCGCCGGCCCAGTCGTGCAAGGTCTTGCCTTCCAAGGGACCGGTGCTGCCGCGATTCCCCCTCGGTTCGGGGCACAGGGTTCGCAAGCCGCGCTCCGCCAGCGGCTCGGCCAGCTCGGCCATGTCCTCGGCGCCGCGCCCCAGTGAAGGCAGCAACACGACGAGCGGCCCCCTCCCTCTCGCGAACACTTCTATCGCGATATTCGTGTCCCGCGCCACGACGTGGCGGGTGGTTTCGCACCGGGCCGATCCGGTGGACGATGGACGGATCGCTTCAATACGGGTCTGCTCTTGTGTGATCATGTCGCTCTACGAAGAAAAGTGAACCAAACAGCCGACGGCAACTGGCGCCATCTCCACACCTGCCTCGAACGGCTGAAGGAGGCCGCGCATGGACATACGACAAATCCGCTACTTCGTCACGGTGGCCGAAGAACTGAACTTCACCCGCGCCGCCGAAAAACTGCACATCTCCCAGCCACCGCTGTCCCAGCACATCAAGTCGCTGGAAGAGGAGCTGGGCATCGAGTTGCTGTTCAGGAATCGGCGCGAGGTCAAGCTCACCGACGCGGGCCGGGTCTTCCTGCTGGAGGCCCGCAAGGTCCTGGAACACCTGAACGTCGCGGTCAACAGCACCTTGCGCACCGCCCGGGGCGACACGGGCGTCCTGAGACTGGGCATGGCGACATCCGCCGCCTTCAATGTCATGCCCGATGTCGTCGATCGGATACGCACCCGCTTTCCCCAGGTCGAGATCCTGGTCTCCGACGTGGAGTCCAAGGAACAGATACGCATGATCGCCGAGGAACGGCTGGACATCGGTTTCGTCCATGCGGCTCCCCTCGTACGGGGAATGTGCAGCACGCCGCTGTTCTCCGAACCCTATGCCGCCGTCGTGCGCGAGGACGACGCCCTGGCGGGGCTCGCCACGCTCACGATGGCTGACCTGGCCGGACGTCCACTCATCGCGTTCTCCTCCGCTCATGCGCCCAGCCTGGCGGACTCGCTGGTCACGGCATGCCTGGCGGCGGGGTTCAATCCGCAGATCGCCCACACCGCGCGGCATCCTTTCACGATGCTGCAAATGGTCGGCATGGGGCTGGGCATCGCCCTGGTCCCCGCCTCGTTCGCCCGCACCCACTTTCCCGGCGTGCGCTTCGTGCGTGTGGACGACACGTCCAGGCAGGTCACGATCAATGCGGTTTGGCTGGAGCGGACGGCGTCGACGCTGGTGCGCCGGATCGTCGCCGAAATACTCGAACATGATGGCGTCAGCCCGCAGCCGCGGACAGCATCTCGTCGATCGGCGTTTCGCCAAACCCGATGAAACCCCGCGCGATGAACGCCGCTCGCTCCGGTCCCAGGCGCGGATGCGTCAACGCTTCGAACTTGCTTCTTATGCCATCGACCCTGCCGGGATTACCCGCCCCGCCGGACGGATTGTCCACATCCATACGCACCGGCCCCGTCTCGGTGTCCACCTCGACCCAACCGCAGAACTCCCGGGGATAGCGCGCGTCCAGATCCGGGGCTCTGACGATTTCGATGCGGTTCGCCAGGTCGACGACCAAGGGATCGTCCAGGCGCCCTGGCGAGAACTGGTCCGGCAACACCGCGCCATCCAGCAACGCGACGGCCAACGCATAGCGGGCGCTCATCTGCGCATTCAAGGCGGTGCCGGGAACATAGCGGTATCCGCATTGCACATCCACGACCGACGCCATGCCAGCGCGGACACGGCCCGCCGGCCGCCATCGCTCCCGCAGCGCCAGCGCGGCATCGACATGGGGATGGACACTACCGCAGCAGCCATAGGGCTTGAAGTTGGTCTCCCGCGCATGCCAGTGCGCTCCCAGCGCCTGCGTCAACTGGGCCGGCTCCGGACGGTCACTGAATGCGCGCAGCCAGCCGCCATCCTCGGCCTCATACAGCGAAGCAGGACCCGTCAGGCCAAGCTCGGCCATCTCGGCGGACATGATGCCCGCGTGGGCCGCCCGCCCCGGATGGAACCGCTTGCTATCGGTTCCATCGACCGAGAAAGCATACAACCCGCCCGACTGCGTGCCGGCCAGGCCCAGCGCCCAGGCCGTGCGCTCGGCGTCCAGGCCCAGGATCACGGACGCCGCCGCGGCTGCTCCCAGCGGGCCACATACGGCGGTCAGGTGCCAACCCCGCAGGCGGGCATGGGCCGGGACCAGCGCCAGCGAAGACCGGATGGCCACCTCGTAGCCGGCGGCAAGCGCAACCTCCATGCGCGGCATGCCGGCCCCCCGGGCTTCTCCCAGCGCGAACACGGTGGGCAGCATGACGGCGCCCAGGTGCAGCTTCGCGTTGTGGAAATCGTCGAGTTCATAGGCATGTGCCGCGGCGCCATTGACCAGCGCGGCATCGGCGGCGCGCAGGCGCGTCCGCGCGCCCCAGACGGTAGCCCCGCCCGCGCCGGCGGCGCCCCCGGCGGCGGCCCAGTCCCGGATCGCGCGCGTCCAGGGCAAGTCCGCCCCGGCCAAGGCCGCGCCGAATGTATCCAGCCCCAGCAGCCGCAAGGTCTCGCGGACATCCTCGGGCACCCTCGAAGGCTCCAGGCCGGCAACCCACGATGCAACGGTTCGAGTAATCATGACGGTATCTTGCGAGGCCTGCCGTTCAGAAGGAAATCTTGATGTTCGCTTCCTTCACCGCCTTGCCGATGGACGCGATGTCCTGGCGGATCATGGCGCGAAACTCCTCGGGCGAGGATTGCGTGGGAACAAAGGACAGGTCGTTGAAGCGAGCCTTCAACCCGGCCGTCCCGACCGCCCGCGCCACTTCCCGGTTCAGCGTCGCGACCACGTCCGCGGGCATGCCGGCCGGTCCCCAGATCCCGTACCAGGACAGCACTTCGAAATCGGGAATGCCACTTTCGGCCACCGTCGGCACGTCGGGCATCTGGGCCACGCGCTTCTTGCTCGTCACCGCTATGGCGCGCAGGCGCCCGCCGGCGACGAAGGGATGGACACCCGGCATGGGCGATATCGCCGCCGAGACGTGTCCGCCCACCACGTCGGTCAATTGCGGGACCGCGCCCTTGTAGGCCACGATCTCCATGTCCAGCTTCAGCGCGCGATTGACCATTTCCTCGCTCAGATGACTGGTCGTGCCCAGGCCCGAGGTCGCCCAGGTGTACTTTCCCGGCGACGTTTTCGCCAGTTGCGCAAGCTCGCCCAGCGTCTTGGCAGGCACGTCGTTGTTCACCGCCACGACGAGCGGGACATAGCCGATCTGCGCCACCGGCGTGAAGTCCTTCTCCGCGTCATAGGTAGGTTTGGACACCACCAGCGGCATGTAGACCTGACTGGAGGCATTGAACAGCAGCGTATAGCCGTCCGCCTTGGCGCGCTGGACCGCCGCCGAACCGATAAGGCCCGAGGCGCCCGCGTGATTCTCGATCACGATGGGCTGGCCCAGTTGCTTCTGCAGTTGTTCGGCGACCAGCCTTCCCACTGTGTCGATCGATCCGCCCGGGGTGTAGGGGATCACCATCTTGATGGGCTTGGAAGGGTAGGCCTGCGCCATGCAGGCCTGGCCGGCCAGCGCGGCCGCCAGGCCCAGCGCGGCGCTCAGCGCCATCCGGCGGCGGTTGTCGTGTCTCTTCGTCATCGTTGCGTCTCCGTCAGTGTCTTCTGCTGGCGGACACTCTAATGAGCGCGGAAACAACCGTCTAATACCGTATTCGACGAACAGTTATAGGAAACCGGCCTGCCCCGGCCCCCTGCCTGTCGCTTGGGCCAGCGGCGATCTCGCATCGACCCCCGCTCGGCCCCGCCAGGCGATGTGGTGATCCGGCCGGATCAATACACGCTCGGCGCCATAGAGCGCCCGTGCGACGGCATCGTCGACCTCCAGTACTTCCAGGCCCATGCCGTACTCGTCCGCCACCCCTCGCCACGCCTCGCGCTCGCCGGCCGGCAGCACGCCGAAAGCAAGCAGCGTGAAGTCACGCCCGAACAGATCGAACAGCACCTTGCCGCGCACGACGGCATGCGGCGCGCGCGACCCGGGCAAGGCCAGGGGTACGTAGCGATTCGGATCGTCTTCCGGCGCGGGGCCGGCCTCGGCGGCGACGATAGGACTGTCCAGGTAGCGCACGCCCAGTTGCAGGCCGGGGATATTGAATTCGCCGGCCACGTGCGCGGCGAGCTGGCGGCCGAGTTCCGCCCGCGCCCGGGCGCCGGCCTCGCCGGCCGCCTCGATGTCCGCGCCGGCGCGCAGGTTGCCGATGCTGTCCGCCATGCGGCGCGCGAAGGCCGTATTGCGCAGCGCCATGGGCCGGCGCTCGCGCTCGTAGCTGTCCAGCAGCGCGGGCGGTGCTTCGCCGCGGATCACCGCCGCCAGTTTCCAGCCCAGGTTCACCACGTCGTCGATCGAGGTGTTGTAGCCCATCCCTCCGGTGGGGGTGAAAAGGTGGGCGGCATCGCCCGCCAGGAACACCCGGCCCGCGCCCATCCTGTCCGCCACCAGCGTGTAGCCGGCCACCCACGGCAGGCGGTCGATCAGCTCGAAGTCGAACTCCCTGCCCACCACGGCATGCGCGGTGGCGACCGGATCGATGTCGCCGGGCGACTGCCCGGGGGCGAGTTGGACGGCCAGCAGGAAGGTCTCGATGCCGTCCACGGCGATCAGGAGCCCGCGCTGGCGCGCGTTCACGGCCCAGTATTGCCAGGCGGGCTGCTTGCCGATCGCGTCGTAGAGCCGCCTGGACCGGAAGTAGATGGACAGCATCTGGCCGCCGAAAAAATCGCGCTGCTCGCTGCCCTGTCCGGAGTACCCCACGCCCAGCGACTTGCGCACCAGGCTGCGGGGGCCGTCGCATCCGACGAGATAGCGCGCCGACAGCCGCCACGCCGGACCTCCGCCTTCAGGCTCGACCATGGCGGTGACACCCTGTTCGTCCTGCTCCACGGCCACCGCGCGCTGGCCCAGGCACAGCCGCACGCTCGGATACACCGCCGCGCGCCTGCGCAGCACCGGCTCGATCAGCATCTGCTGCACCCGGTGCGGCAGCTCGGGCGTGGGCCACGCATCGCTGCCGTAGTCCCCGGTATCGCCCGATCCGGCCTCGCCGCGCCGCGCCGCGTCACCGCGGCTCGGGATCCGGAAACGCGCCAGTTCGTGCTCCGCCAGCTGTGTGCAATAGACCACGTCCTGGGGATAGTCCAACGGCAGGCCCAGGGCCCGGATCTCGTCGGAAAAACCGCGCCGGCGATAGTGCTCCATGGTCCGGGCCGAGGTCGCGTTGGCCTTGGGAAAGGCCGGCGGATCGGCATCCTCTTCCAGGAGCACGCAGGGGATATCCCGGCACCCGAGTTCGATGGCCAGCATCAGGCCGGCCGGGCCGCCGCCGACGATGGCGACTTCTGTCTGCATGGTGTTCACGATGAGGCGTCCTTCAGTCCGTCGTCGCCCCCGTGCGCCGCACCATCTCGGCATAGCGGGGCGTGTCCTTGCGCATCCACTCGGACACGGCCGTGCCGGGAACGGCTGCGGGCACGAATCCGAACGTGGCCATCTTGGTCTTGATCTCGGGCACCTCCAGCGCCGCGCGCACCGCGCGCGAGATCGCGTCCACCCGTTCGGCCGGCGTGCCGGCCGGCGCCACCAGGGCAACCCAGGTGGAGGCATCCACGCCGCGCGGGCCGCCCGCCTCTTCCAGCGTGGGCACCTCGGGCAGCGCCGACGAACGCTGCCCGTCGGCCACCGCCAGCACCCGCAGCTTGCCGGCCTGGATCAAGGCGCCGGCGGTGGCATAGGAGCCCAGCGCCCAGGTCACATCGCCGTTGGCCACGGCCGCATACAGTTGCGCGGTGTCCTTGAACGGCACGTGCAGCATCTGCGTGCCCGTGGCCGCCTCCACCTGCGCGGCGCCCAGGTGGCCGGGACTGCCGACCGCCCACGAACCGTACGTCACCTTGCCCGGCGAGGCCTGCGCCGCCGCGACCAGCTCGGACACCGACTTGATCGGGCTGCCCCCGGAAACCACCACGAAGAACGACGTCCGATACAGTCCGCCGACCGGGACATAGTCCTTGACGGGGTCGTAGGGCAGCTTGCGGAACAGGCTGGGATTGATGGCCATGTGGCCCACGTCGACGACGCCCAGGTCGTAGCCGGTGGCGGCCGCGCGGCGCACGGCTTCCATCGAGATGAAGCCGTTGCCGCCCGGCCGGGGTTCCACCACGACGGGCTGGCCCCAGTCCTTGGACACCTGCTCGCCCACCATGCGGGCCACGGCGTCGGGTCCGCTGCCCGCCGGGAACGGGCTCAGCAGCCGCACCGGCCGGGAAGGAAAGGCGTCGGGCTGCGCCGCGCCGGCAGTCATTGGCTGCCATGCCAAGGCACAGAGCAGGGCCGCCGCGAATCTGGGTAGGGTCATCATCATGGGTCTCCGTGGGATTGTTGTGGTGCTTGTTGTGGGAGACGAGTCTAGGTAAGGACAGCGCTAACAGAAAGATGGCAAAATCCTCCCATCGATACCTGGGCGTTATCGACATGAAACTGCATCATCTACGTGACTTCGTCGCCATCGCCGACGCGCACAGCGTGCGCGGCGCCGCGCGGGCATTGGGCCTGGCCCAGCCCGCCCTGACCCGCAGCCTGCGCGAACTGGAAGGCGAACTGGGCACCCCCCTGCTCGAAAGACACGCGCGCGGGGTGGTCCTGACCCCCATCGGCCAGGCCTTCTATGGCCGCGCGCACGCCGCCATGGCCGAACTCCAGCGCGGCCGCGAGGAAGTCGCGCAGTTGCTGGGCACCCCCTCGGGCACCGTCACCGTCGGCCTGTCCAGCGCGGTCTGGCTGGCCATGGCGGCCCAGGCGCACCAGGGTTTCCGCAAGAAATATCCGGGTGTGCGGCTGCGCATGGTGGAAGGCTTCTTCTCCATGCTGGAAGGCCGCTTGCAGGACGGCACCCTGGATTTCTTCATCGGCCCCCGGCCCGCGCGCGCCATCGGCGATGGCTACAAGGTGGATCTGCTGTTCCACAACGACCGGGTGGTCGTGGGCCGCAAGGGCCATCCCCGGCGCCATGCCACGAGCCTGGCGGAGCTGGTCGGCGAGGACTGGATACTGACCGGTGTGCGCGAACGGGTCGAGGCGGAATTCGAGGATGCCTTCGCCAGCCAGGGCCTGCCCCCGCCCGTGCCCATGACCCAGGCCGAATCGATGGTGGGCGTCGCCGCGCTGCTCAGCTCTACCGACGCGCTGGCCATGCTGCCGCGGCAGTGGCTGCAGGCCCGGCTGTTCGATGGCGTGATCGAATCCATACCCGTGCGCGAACATATCGAGGGCCCCGACATCGTGCAGATCTCTCGCGCCGGCGTGCCCTTGACGCCGGCGGCGGCCCATCTGTCCACCCTGTTCGAACGCGTGGCGGTCTCGATGTGACCGCTGGCGTCATCCGCGCATGGCCCGCTGGCCGGAGGTCCGTGCGGACAAGGGCCCCCCGCAAAAGCGGGGTACCATGTTCACCTGCTTGTCGATATAACCCAGAAGACCCATGAAGCAAGAACCGACTTTGCGCGACGACAGCGCCCCTCGCCCGGAAAGCGACACCAGTTTCCTTTGGTCCGATGCCCGGCTGCTCGGCTTCCACCCCATGGACGAGTCGCACAAGGAGTTCTACGACGTCGCGTTCCGCCTGCTGACCTGTACCCAGGATTCCGCGCCCGCCGCGCTGGACGCGTTCGAGGAACACGTGAAAGCGCACTTCGGCCAGGAAGAAGAGTGGATGCGCACCACCGAATTTCCGCCGTCCGACTGCCACGTGCAGGAACACGAAGCCGTGATGAAATCCACCCGCGAGGTGCGCGAACTGTTCCTGAGCGGCCAGGCCGACGTGGCGCTGGTGCACGACTTCGCCCTGCACTTGTTCCAATGGTTCCCCGGCCACGCCGACTACCTGGACGCGGCGCTGGCCGCCTGGATGAGCAAGCGCGCCTATGGCGGCAAGCCCATCGTCCTGCGGCGCAAGACGTAAAGCGGGAAAATCGCCGCGCTACGCCAGCGGCGGCAGCAGGTTCATCAGCAGCACCATGACCAGGCCGACCACGGCCACGATGGACTGCACCACGGAAATCGTCTTCGTGGCCTCGCCCATGCTCATGCCGAAGGACTCCTTCACCATCCAGTAGCCGGCATGGTTCGCGTAGTTGAAGAACAGCGAACCGCAGCCGATCGACAGGGCCAACAGCGGCAGGTTCAGGGTGGGGTCCGCGCCGGCCAGGGGCGCCAGCAGGCCCGCGGCGCCCACGATACCCACCGTGGCCGAGCCGGTGGACACCGAGAGCAGCATGGAGATCATCCAGCCCAGCGCCAGCGGCGGCAGCGAAAAGGCCTGGGTCAGGTGCACGATGGCATCGCCCACCCTGGCATCGGTCAGCACCTGCTGGAACGCCCCGCCGCCCGCGATGATGAGCAGGATGCCCGCCACCGGCTTCAGGCTGGCCCCCAGGGAATCGCGCAGCTTCTCGGCATCCCCCTGCCGCGCGTAGACGAGCACGATGGCCGCGAACAGCACGCCGATCAGCATCGCGATGATGGGATTGCCCAGGAAGGCCGCCAGCTTGAACGCGAACGAGGCCTTGGGCACCAGCATTTCGGCCAGCGCATGCACCAGCATCAGGATGGCCGGCAACAAGGCCACCAGCACCCCCAGCCCGATCCCGACCGGGCGCCCGGGATCCGCCCGGCCCACCGAGAACTGGTCCACCAGCGCCTGGTCCGGACGCACCGCCAGCCGCGGCGCGATGAAGCGGGCGTAGACCGGGCCGCCCAGCACAATGGAAGGAATCGCCGCAATGAAGCCGTAGATCATGGTGGCGCCCACGCTGGTCTTGAGCGTGGCGATGGCGGTCAACGGCCCGGGGTGCGGCGGCACCATGCCATGCATGGACGCCAGCGCGGCGATCACCGGCACCCCCACGTAGACATAGGCGGAGCCGTTGATGGCCTTGCGCTCCTCCAACTTGCGCGCAACGCTGAAGATCAGCGGCAGCAGCACCACCAGCCCCACCTCGAAGAACATCGGGATGCCGACGATGAAGGCCACCAGCGCCATGGCCCACGGGATGCTGGATGGCGAGGCCTTCTCCAGGATGACCCCGGCCAGCCCGTCCGTGACGCCCGTGTCCGCCAGGACCTTGCCCAGCATCGCGCCCAGGGCGATGACGACGCCCACCGCCCCGAGGGTCTTGCCCGCCCCGTTGGTGATGGCCTTGACCAGGGTGTCGGGCGACATGCCGGTGGCGAACCCCACGCCCACGCACACCACCAGCAGGGCCAGCAGGGGGTGCAGCCGCAGCCGCGACACGATGAGTCCGACCAGCGCCAGCACGCTGATCAAGGCGGCCACCAGGAGCTGGATGTCGTTGTGGGTCATGGTTTTCCTGTGGATGTCGGGAGCCGTAGGAAAGATCTTGCGCCGCTGCCCAGTCTATACGAAACCGCCCCGGGGGGAGGACCCTCCCCCGTGCCGGCGGGGGCGCCCGGCGCCATGGATAGCTGAGATAATGGCACGGTCATCTTGCCGGATCCGACATGCCATGCAATTCCATCTGAACGGGTTCAAACCCGGCGACCCCGGGATCTCCGAGCCCGTTGGACAAGCCGCGGGCCCGCGCATCGACGCGCTGCCCGGGGAGGTCGATATCCTGATCGTGGGCAGCGGCCCCACCGGACTGACCCTGGCCACGCAACTGGCGGCCTTTCCCGACATCAAGACCTGCATCGTCGAACAAAAACCCGGTCCGCTGCAACTGGGACAGGCCGACGGCATTGCCTGCCGCACGGTCGAAATGTTCGAGGCCTTCGACTTCAGCCAGCGGGTGCTGAAAGAAGCCTATTGGGTCAACGAGACCTCCTTCTGGAAACCGGACGACAGCCAGCGCGACCACATCGTCCGCAGCGGCCGCATCCAGGACACCGAAGACGGGCTTTCCGAGTTCCCCCATGTGATCCTGAACCAGGCCCGCGTCCACGACTTCTACCTGGACGTCATGCGCAATGCGCCGTCCCGGCTCCAGCCCCACTACTCGCGCCGCCTGCTGGACCTGGCCGTCGCGGAACCCCCTGCCGGCGGCGTGCCCAGCCATCCGGTCACGGCGCGCTTCGAACGCGCCGACCCCGGGCACGAAGGCGAGATCGAAACCGTGCGCGCCCGCTTCGCGGTCGGCTGCGACGGCGCCCACAGCGTGGTGCGCAAATCGCTCGGCCGCGCGCTGCGCGGCGAATCGGCCAACCAGGCCTGGGGCGTGATGGACGTGCTGGCCGTGACCGACTTCCCCGACATCCGCATCAAGTCGGCCATCCACTCGGCCGGCGAAGGCAGCGTTCTGATCATCCCGCGCGAGGGCGGCTATCTCGTGCGCCTGTACATCGAGCTCGACAAGCTGAACGAGAACGAGCGCGTCGCCAGCCGGCAGATCACCTCCGACCGCCTGATCGCCGCCGCCCGGCGCATCCTGCACCCCTACACCCTGGACGTGAAGGAAGTCGCGTGGTGGTCCGTGTACGAGATCGGCCAGCGCCTGTGCGACAAGTTCGACGACGTGCCCGAGCAGGAGGAGCATGCCCGCCTGCCCCGCGTGTTCATCGCCGGCGATGCCTGTCACACGCACAGCCCCAAGGCCGGCCAGGGCATGAACGTCTCGATGCAGGACGGCTTCAACCTGGGCTGGAAGCTCGCCTCCGTCCTGCGTGGCCAGAGTACGCCCCAGATCCTGCATACCTATTCCAAGGAACGCCAGACCGTCGCCCAGGAACTGATCGACTTCGATCGTGAGTTCGCCAAGATGTTCAGCGCCGCCCCCAGGGATCCATCCAGGGACGACAGCGAAGGCATCGACCCGGCCGAGTTCCAGCGCTACTTCGTCAAGCAGGGCCGCTTCACCGCCGGCACCGAGACCCGCTACTACCCGTCCGTCATCAGCGCCGAACCCACCCACCAGGAACTGGCGCGCGGCCTGGCCATCGGCATGCGCCTGCACTCCGCGCAGGTCATCCGCCTGGCCGACGCCAAGCCCATGCACCTGGGCCACGCGGTCAAGGCCGACGGCCGCTGGCGCGTGTTCGCCTTCGCCGATGGCGCGGATCCCGCCGAGCCGTCCTCGGCCATCGGCGGCTTGTGCCGCTTCCTGGCCGAATCAACGCACTCGCCGGTCAGGAAATACACCCCCGCCGGCGCCGATACCGACGCCGTGATCGACGTGCGCGCCGTTTTCCAGCAAGGCCATCGCGCGCTGGCGCTCGAAGCCATGCCTGCCTTCCTGCTGCCGCGCAAGGGACGCTACGGCCTGATCGACTACGAGAAGATATTCTGCCCCGACCTCAAGAGCGGCCAGGACGTCTTCGACATGCGCGGCATCGACCGCCGGCGCGGCTGCGTGGTCATCGTGCGGCCCGACCAATATGTCGCCCACGTGCTGCCGCTCGACGCCCATGCGGAACTGGCGGGGTTCTTCGACGGCTTCATGGTGGAAGCGGGCTAGGACGACGGCGGCGCGCCGCCGGCTACATCATGGAAGCCACGCCCTGGATCAGATAGACGGTTCCGATGCCCAGCACGATCGTCCGGGTCCAGCGGCGGAACTGCGCGTCGGTGATGCGTTCCAGCACGGCCCGGCTCAATGACGTGCCGGCGACGGCGCATCCGATCAGCACCCCCCAGTGCCACCACTGCGCCGACAGTTCGGCCGCGCCCAGCGCGCCGCCGAAATACGCCAGCTTGGAGGTATGCCCCAGCACCTGGCAGGTCGCCTTCGTCGCCACCACGGTCCGGCGATCCATGCCGGTCGAGCGCACGAAGAAGATATCCAGCAGCGGCCCCGTGACGCCACTCAGCAGGTGCATGACCTGGCACACGAAGCCGCATATCTCGGCGGCCATGCGCCGCTCTGCCTGAGGCGCCAGGCGGGCCGGCACGGCCAGCGCGATGAAGGGACTCAGCCCCAGGACGATCAGCGCCAGGCTGCGGCTGGGAACGAACCGGACGCTGAACATCAGCGCGAAGGCGACGGCGGCCCCCATGGCGAACCGCCCCACGATCCGCCAATCGGTATGAGCGCGCCACAGCACCGCGCGCCAGGCGTTCGACGCCAGCAAGGCCACGCTTTGCACGACCATGGCCGCCGTGACCGGCATCAGCAACAGCAATGCGCCCATCAGCACCATGCCGCCCGCCATGCCGAACACGCCCGACAGGAACGAGGCGAACACGGTCAACAAGCTGACGATGGCGAAAATTCCAGCCGTCATGGCTGCTCCCCCAGTGGGAACCGTTGTATTACGGTTCTTTTTTTCGCCGGGGAGTATAGCCCCGGTCGCTGGAACGCTTGACCACGCCGGTTTTCTTGTTCTACGATTCGTATCAGCATTTTATACGTTGTATTGAATATTGATACGACCAAGACAAGAAAGGGAGTAAGCAAGTGTCCAAGCATCTCTTGAAGCTGGCAGTGCTGTACTGGGGGTTGGCGGCACCGCTGGCCGCCGTCCACGCGGAAGGTTTTCCCAACAAGCCGATCCGTCTCGTCGTGCCCTTCGCCCCCGGCGGCGGCACCGACTCGGTGGCCCGCCTGCTTTCCAAACGGATCACCGAACGCACGGGCCAGCCCGTGGTGGTCGAGACCCGCGTCGGCGCGGGGGGCGCGATCGGCGCGGCGCTGGTGGCCAAGGCGCCCGCCGATGGCTACACCCTGCTGCTGACGGTCACCGGTCCGATCACGATCATCCCGAACGTCAATCCCAATGTCGGATACAAGACCAGCGACCTCGCCCCGGTGGCGATCGCCTACCGTTCACCGTTCATGGTCATGGTCGGCACGGACTCGCCGTACCAGTCCCTGGGCCAGTTGCTGGCGGACGGGCGCAACAAGCAGCCAGCACCGTCCTACGGCTCGTCGGGCATAGGCGCGCTCTCGCACCTGGTCTCTGAACTGATCAACCAGCAGGCCGGCACCCATTTCAACCACGTCCCCTACAAGGGCTCCCAGGACACGCTCTACGCGATGGTCCGCGGCGACGTCCAGTGGGGCCTGCAAAGCGCCGCCGACGCCCGGAGCTTTCTCGCCGCCGGCAAGCTGCGGCCGCTGGCGGTGTTGAGCAAGGAACGGTCCGCCCGCATGCCCGACGTCCCCACGCTGGAAGAATCGGGGATACACGGCGTGGACCTGGACCTCTGGTTCGGCCTGTTCGCGCCGGCGGCCACCCCTTCGGCGACGGTGCACAGCCTGAACACGCTGGTCAACGAGATCCTGGCCGAACCGGAAATCGCCAAGCGCCTGCAGGAACTGGGAGGCCAGGCCCCGACGGACGCGAACACGCCGGAAATCGTGAAAAAGACCATCGATCGCGAGGTGCAGAGTTTCGGAGCCGTCGCGCGCGCCATCAAACTGAAGCTGGAATGAGGTTTGCCCGGACCTTTTCATTCCAATAATATGTCCCTCGTATCAACATTTGATATAGGGAAACATGGATAAGACCGTAGTCAAGGCGCTGTCGATTCTGGAAACACTGTCGAATTCGGATCGCCCGCGCGGCGTGACGGAACTGGCCGCGGAAGTGGACATGACCAAGGCCAACGTCCATCGCCTGCTCCGTACCCTGCTGACCCTGGGCTATGTGAGCCAGAACGAAGCGTCCGCGTATCAGCTGTCGCTCAAGATGTGGGAACTGGGATCGCGCAGGGTGGCCAGCCTCGACCTGATCGACGTCGCCAAGCCCGTGGTGCGCCAGTTGTGTGCCCAGGTCAATGAGTCGGTGCAACTGCTGGTTCCGGAAAAGCTTTCCGTCGTATGCGTCGACAAGGCGGAAAGCGCACAGCCGCTTCGGGCTACCACGGTGGTCGGCAGCCGCGTGCCGATCCACGCGGTGTCCGGAGGCAAGGCCGTACTGGCTTTCTCGCCGGAGGTCGCCGCGGCGCTGGCCTATCCGCTCGAGGCCTACACCTCGTCCACCATCACCAGCCAGGCGGCGATGGAAGACGAAATGGCCTACGCGCGGGAACACGGGTATGCCATCAATCGCGGCGAGTGGCGGCCCGGCATCTGGGGAATCGCGGCGCCCATCTACAACGCGCAAAGCAAGGTGACAGGCGCCATTTGTGTCTGGGGCGCCGAAACGCGAATGAGCGGCGAAGCCACGGCCCGTCTGGGCGCGTGTGTCGCTGCCGCGGCAGCCAGGATATCCGGCGACCTGGGCTGCGTAAACGCCGGTGTGACATAAGCGGGCAAGTCGATGTCCCGCGCTTGAGTTGGAGAGAAGTGGATGAGCAAAGTCGTGGACCTGCTACTTGTCGGCGGATCGGTCTATTCGAACGGCAATCTGGTGGAAGCGTCGGTAGGCATCGAAGACGGAAGCATCGCGTTTCTGTCCGCGGAGGGTTGGGCGCCCGCCGCCCGCCGCACCCTGGACATGCGGGGCAAGATCCTGGTGCCGGGCTTCATCGACACCCACGTCCATTTCCGCGACCCGGGACTGACCTACAAGGAAGACTTCTGGACCGGCACCCAGGCGGCGGCGGCCGGAGGCGTCACGACGGTCGTCGACATGCCGAACAACAAGCCCGCCCTCCTGACGCGCGACCGTTTCCGCGCCAAGCGCGACTCGGTCGGTGAACGCGCCCTGGTCGACTACGCCCTCTACGCCGGCGCGACCAACCTGGCCGAAATCCCGGGCATGGTCGAGGAAGGCGCCATCGGGGTGAAGATCTTCATGGTGGCGGATCCGAAATCCCACTACCCCCACGATCCCGAGCTGTTCACGGGCGACGCCGGGGAACTCTACGACACGCTGCGGCTGGCGCGCGACCTGGGCGTCTATTGCGCCGTGCATCCGCAGAACCAGCAGTTGTTCACGCACGAATCCCGGAAACGCTGGGCAGCCGGCACGACCGGCCCCCGGGATTTCCTCGAAGCGTATTTCGGCGAGAACTTCGTGGGGGACCATACCGCGATCTCCACGCTGATCGAAATGAGCCGCGCGTCCTCCGCCCGCACCCACATTCTCCATGTGCGCACGGAACGCAGCCTGCGCATGATCCAGGAGGCGGCCGGCGAAGGCGTCCCGGTCTCCTCCGAGGTGAATCCCAAATACATGCTGCTGGGCGAGGAAGACATGGCCCGGCTGGGACCGCTGTCCACGCCCTATGGGTTGCCGCTGGCGCATCGCGATGCGCTGCTCGATTGCCTGGGCCGCGGGCTGGTCACCGTGCTGGCCACGGATCATGCGCCGCACACCCGCGAAGAACTCGAACCGGGATGGCAGGACGCCTGGAGCATCCCCTTCGGCAATCCTCAGCTCGATCACGTCAGCGCGGTCATGCTTACCCTGGTCAGCCAGGGACGCCTCACGCTGAAAACCCTGGTCGACACCATGTCCGTGAACCCGGCAAGGCTGCTGGGGCTGCACCCCCGCAAGGGCGTCCTGCAGCCCGGCGCCGACGCGGACATCGCGGTCATCGACATGGCCCGCGCCGGCGTCCTGACAGACGAAGAGTGCTACACCAAGGTCAAGTGGTCGCCCTACTCCGGCCGTGCTTACTCGGGCCGCGTCGTGATGACGATCTGCGGCGGCCGCATCGTGATGCAGGATGGTGTCGTCTCCGGTGAGCCGGGCGCGGGCCGCTTCTTGCGCAACACCGTCGCGGCGACCGTCTGAAGGAGAACATGATGGAAGATTCAAAGCCTGTGCGTGAAACCCGACCCGCCACTGGCATGGCCAGCGCGGTGGCGATCCTGTCCGATGCCCGCCGGCGCTGCCTGGAGCTGGATATCACGTCCGAGCAACTGGGTGGGTTGCTGCTGGACGAGGCCATGCTGGCCTGGCTGATGTCGGACTGGTCGGAGCGCGATGTCCGGCGCAAGCTGATGGAGGCGATGGGGCAGGACGTCAAGACCTGGTACGCACGGGCGCGCGTCGCCACCGGCCAGTGCGATTGCGTGCAAGAGGTCCATCTGGCGGGGCTCCTGGAAATGGAGGAGGCCGACAACCCGCGTCCCCCGGTCCTGCAAGGGCCGGCGGCCGGCTCCTCCGCGTTCGCACGCATGGCGACCTGACCCTGGCGTCCGTTCGCCGCCATGCACGAAGGACGGCGAACGGACGGCCTGCCCCCCCCGGGGGACTCAATCCAGCACCGCGACGGCCTCCACCTCGATCAGGAAGTCTTCCTTCACCAGGCGATCGATCATCAGCAAGGTGTTGGGCGGATAGACGCCATCCTTGAACAACGACGGAAACAGCTCCTTGCGCAGGACCATGAAGGCATCGATGTCCTGGCTGTGGACCAGGTAGGTCGTGAACTTCGCCACCCGGTCGAAGCCGACGCCCATGCCCGCGAGCACATCCCCGAGATTCTTGAATACCTGCCCGAACTGGGCGGCGAAGTCGTGCTTTCCCACCACCGCCCCGCCCGCGTCCACGGACAGCTGTCCGGCGATGAAGGCGATACGGCCACCGTTCGCCACGCCGGCATGCGAATACAACCCCTGGGCCGGGGCCGTCCCCTTGGGGTTCTCATAGCGGACTTCAGCCATCTTCTCTCCTTGGTTTGCGGCGGCCCCGCGCGGGGCCCCTTTTTGCATGTTCAGATCGGCACGCCGATGTTCCACAGCACCGTGTCGCGATTCACGAGGTGCACGACCTTGCGCCGGATCATCCATTCCTCCTGCAACCTGACCAGCTCGTGCAGGTAGACGCCGCCGAAGGTGCGCTGTTCGCGCAGCCGGTGCTCGAACATCACGAACTTGGTCCGCACCGACATCGTGTCCGGGCCGCACGCCTCGACCATGGGCGTGGACAACACGCGCACCTGCCGGGCGGGAGGATTCTGCGAGAACATCTTCGGATGTCCGAGCCGCCACACCCGGTCCTCCATGATCGAGCGGTCGTCGTAGAACAGCGAGACCCGCCGCAACGGATCGCTGTCGCCATGGTCGGCCGGCACCCAGTACAGCGCATCCTGCGTGAACAGCCCCAGCCAGGCCTCCAGGGCCCGCTCGTCCAGCAGATCGGCCTCGTGCATGAGCAAGGCCACGATCGCCGCCGGCGCCGCGGACAACCGGAGCGGGATGGCGGATGCGGCCTCCGCCGCGGGAGAAGTCGCCATGTTCATCGTCCGGCCTCCGTCATCTGTTCCTTCCAATAGCGGAATTGCGCGCGCATGCCGGTTTCCCAGGTCGCCAGGCCCACTTTCTCGTCCGGATAGGGCCCGTCCCAATCCTGCCCCACGCCCCGCGCCAGCATGACCCAGTCGGGCCTGCCCGCCTGCAGGCCTTCGTACACGCGCTCGAACACCTCCAGGTCGTCGGTCTGCACGAACGAGCTGACCGAGACATGGACATTGGCGTAGCGGACGATGCCCTGGTTGATGCCGTCGGCCACGCCCTTGATCTGGATGGGCCAGACCAGCACCTCGGTCAGCCCCACCGAAATCGGCCGCACGACGCGGATGTGCATGTTGCCGGTCACCCGCATGATCACGCTGGGATAGAACACCGCGTTGCTCATGTTGCTGCTCTCGATCAGGGCCCGCGCCTTCTCCTCGCCATGGCGCTCGGCCAGCAGGCGCCGATAGTCCGGATCGTCGAGTTCGCTGCGCCGCGTGGCGTCGGGGATGGTCAGGTAGGCCTGCCCGTAGCGCGCGCCGTGCACCTCGCCATGGTCGTAGTGCGAACGCGCGTTCTCCTGGTTGGGATCGCTGCCGGTCAGTACCTTGAATCCACCCTTGGCGCCGTACGAGCGCTGGACCTGCTGGCCATCGGGCTTGACGGTCGAGGCATGCGAGAACGGCGGGTGGTATTCGTCCAGGCCGTTCTCCATCTGCATCTTCCAGTTGCCCTTGTAGGCGTACTGGTGCACCCCCGCCGAGACCTCGATCTCGCCGCTGGGCGAGCGATCCAGCAGATTATCCAGGCCATCCTTGAGCGGCCCGATGAACGCCACCAGCGACGGCCCCTGCCGCGCCACGCTGGCGAAGATGAATCCGCGGTAGTTCTCGACCCGCTCCACGTGGGCCATGGACAGGTTCTCGTCCTTCAGGAAGGACTCGGGATAGGCCGAGCGGAACGGAATGCCCGTGATGTCGCCGTTGGTCCGGAAGCTCCAGCCATGGTAGGGGCAGGCGAAATGATGGACGTTGCCCTCGGGCTCGCGGCACAGGATGGCGCCGCGGTGGGGGCAGCGGTTGTAGAGCACGTGGACCTGCCCCTTGCCGTCGCGCACCACGATGACCGGATGCCGGCCTATGCGCGAGGTCACGAAATCGCCGGCGTTGGGGATCTGGCTTTCATGGGCCATGAAGATCCAGGCCCGCTCGAAGATCCGTTCCATCTCCATGTCGAAGATGGCGGGATCGGTATACACCCGGGCATGGACCCGGTCTTCGCGCACCAGTTGCCCCACGTCCGTCGGATCGACATCCGCGGCGGGTACCGGGCGCAGCGGCGCGGCCGTCTGCATGGTTTCCTCCTTGATTGAACCTCGTTGATACTTCAATCCTTGTCGATCAGGCCTTCGGGCAGGCGTGCCCATTTGCCGATCTCCGCATCCAGGAAACGCTTCAGATGAGCCGGGTCGCCCCCCACCGGCTCCAGCCCGGAGTCGCGCATGCGCTGGCTGACCAGGGGGTCGGCGATGACGCCTCCCACGTCGGCCGCCAATCTCGCCTGGATGTCGGCCGGAACCTCGGCCCGCACGAACATCGCCCACCAGGACGCGGCCGAGAACCCTTGCAGCGTCTCGCCCACGGTCGGCAGATCGGGCGTGCCGGGATTGCGCTTGTCGCCGGTGGTCGCCAGCGCCCGCAGTTGCCCTGCCTTGATCTGGCCGTCCACGGCGGGAAAGCCGGAGAACGCGTACAGCGAGCTGTTCGACAGGACGGCGGTGATCGCCGGCGCGGTCCCGCGATAGGGAACGTGCAGGACATCCACCTGCGCCTGGTGCTTGAACAGTTCAGCCATCAGATGATGCGGCGTCTTCGGTCCGGACGAGGCATAGGAATACTTGCCCGGCGCGGCTTTCAGGTAGGCGATCAGTTCGGGGACGGTCTGGACCGGCGTCGCGGCATTGACGACCAGCTTGAAGTCGATCAGGGCCAGCAGGCTGATCGGGGCGAAAACCACGCGGGGATCGGGCGGCGGTGTCTTCATCATGGTCGGGTTGATGGCCGTACTGTCGTTGGACATGTACAGCGTATAGCCGTTGGGCGGCGCGCCCAGCACCTGGTTGGCCGCCAACAGTCCGCTGGCTCCGGTCCGGTTCTCGACGACGACGCTCTGTTTCCATTTCTCGGTCAGCCGCTGCGCCACCAGGCGCGCCAGCATGTCGCCGGACGATCCCGGCGCGGCGCCCACCACCAGGGTCACCATGCGCTCGGGATAAGCCGCCGCGGCGGGCCCCGGGTGCGACATGGCCGCCACGCTGGCGGCCAGACAAGCGAGCAATCTCTTTTTCATCCCAACCTCTTCACTGTGGTTGCCGGCGACAGGTCGCCGTTCATCGGCCGCGGACACGTTCACCGGCCGCGCTTTCCGCCAGGAAGCGCGACACGGCTTCGTTGAACCGCCGCGGATGCTCCAGGAACGGCAAATGGCCGCACTCGTCGAAGCACAGAACCGCTGCGTCGCGCATGCGGGCCGCCCCTTCGCGATGGGCGGCGAGCGAGGTGCGCGTATCGTCGCGCCCGGCGATCACCAACGTGCGCGCCTCGATGTCTTCCAGATGGGGAAAGGCCAGGGCCTCGCCCTCGCCCATCGAGCGGACGAGCCGGGCCATGATGTCCCGGTAGGCCTCGGCGGCGCCGGGCAGCGCATAGGCCGTCATGTGCGCCAGCAGGATGTCGTCGGCCGCCGGGGGGCGGAAGCAGGTGTTCGCGATCCGCGCGCGCAGCGATGGCAGGGACGGTTCGGCATAGGCGCGCGAGCCGTTCGCGTAGACAGTCTTGAGCACCTCCGGCTGGCCGGCGGGTTCATTGAAGACCGATCCCGTGCCGGTCAACACCAGCGCCGTGACGCGCCGGGGGGCCTGCAACGCGGCGCGGGCCGCCACCAGGCCTCCCAGCGAACTCCCCATGACGGCAAGGCGGTCGAACCCCAGATGCGCGGCCAGCGCCAGCACCTGATCCGCCATCAATACCTGGGGCGCGTCCGTCCACCCGGCGGGTGCCGCGCTATGCCCCTGCCCGGGCAGATCCGGCGCGACCACGGTGTAATCGCGCGCCAGTTCGTCGATGTTCCGGGCAAAGATCTCCGCCGGATAGCCGACCGGATGAATGAGCATCAGCAGCGGTCCGCCGCCCGCGATCAGATAGCGGGTCCGCAGGCCGTGCAAATCGAGAAATACCGCTTTCATGCTTCCCTCTCGATGACGTTTTTAAGATTTTGAATACAAAATATTTTGACGTCAACGCTCGTGTTTTCCCTTAGCAACCCAGTAAACCTCTGGCATGCCATCTGCCTTTCTTGATTTCCTTATCGCCATTGACAAAAATATTGTATTCAGAACACAATCAAAAAAGACGGTGCTTCGCACTCAATCGAGACAAGGACCCCAGCATGGAAAAAGTCGCCTTCAGGCCGCGTCGGCTCGGTCACGTCAACCTGTACGTCTCCGATCTCGAAGCCTCCCTGTCCTTCTATGAACGGCATTGCGGCCTGGCACGTGTCAGGATGGAAAGCGCCATCGGCGCCGGTTTCCTGTCTAACGGCAACACCCATCACGACCTTGGATTGATCGAGATCTCGCGCGGGCAGGATCGCCATGGCCGGGACGGCCACGTGCAGATCCAGTCCACCCGCGGCCGGCAGCCCGGCCTGAACCACCTGGGCTGGGAAATGGAGAACCAGGCCGCGCTCGTGCAGGCCTACGAACGCATGCGCGCCGCCGGCATGGCGCCCCAAGCCCTGTATGACCACATCATTTCGCATGCCGTGTACGTCCCGGACCCCGATGGCAACGTGCACGAGTTCTACGCCGACTCCATGAAAGACTGGGAAAGCGTGTTCAACCTGGACCATGACGACCTGGTCACCAGCCGCTGGGATCCGCTTGCCAGCGAGCGCTCGACCACGCCCAACTACAACCCGGCCCCGAACCTGCGCCGGCCCGCCCCGTCCGAGATGCCCACCCGCCACGTGACGGGCGCCTCGCTGGCGACGCACCGCTACGACGAGATGACGCGTTTCATGCTGGAGATCGCGGGATTCCGGCTGCTTGCCGAAACCGCGTCCCCTTTTCGATCCGCCATCTTCGGCGGCAGCACCGGCCGCCCCGACCTGCGCCTTACCGAGGTCGGGGCCAGGCAGAAAACCGGGTTCCGCATGTTCTCGCTCATGGTCGACCCCGCGGGCTTTTCCCGGCGCCTGGCCGACGGGCGGGTACCCGCCATGGGGCGGCACGTCGTCCACGAGGACCGGGAGGCCGTGCTCCTGGCCGACCCCGACGGCTTCATGGTCGAACTCTACGCATCACGCGCCGATACCTGCCTGGAGCCCCTGGGCCTGGCGCACATCGGATAGGGCCGGATCGTTTTTGAATACAATCCGTCCATGGACTCCCTCCCGCTGCTCGCCCCCGGCGACTCACGCCTGCCGCTGCCGGAAATCATCTACAAGCAGTTGCGCGTCAACATCCTGGATGGAACGCTCAAGCCCGGCGCCGTCCTGCGGCAGGAAGAAATCGCGAAGCTTTTCAACGTCAGCCGCGTGCCCGTGCGCGAAGCGATGGGGCGGCTGGAAACCGACGGCCTGATCGTGCTGCGCCCCCGGCGCGGCTATGCGGTCACGGAACTCCAGCAGGACGAGATCGTCGAGATCTTCGAACTGCGGATGGTCATCGAGGAACACGCCGCGACCATCGCGGCGCGCGCCCGCACCCAGGACGACATCGATACCGTCGAGCAACTGCTCCTGCAGATGGAAGCACTGGCCTCACGCTCCCCCGACTATGACAGCCAGTGGGCCAGCCTCAACCGCGACTTCCATTCGCGGCTGGTGCACGCCAGCCGCCGCAAGCGCCTCGCCAACATCGCCGACACCTTGCGCGACACCGTCGAAGCCTACGTCCGCATGGAAATGCGGCTGACCGGCGATGTCGCGCAGGCACTGCGCGAACACCGGGAAATCTTCGAGGCCTTCAAGGCCGGAGACGCCCACGGGCTGGCCACGCTCAGCCGCGGGCACGTCGAGGAAACCGCGCGCCGGCTCTTGAGCGGCCTGCGCCAGAAGCGCTAGAAGCACCGGCCCGACAAAATCACCGGCACCTCCTTGTTGGCGGCCGAATGGCCATCCATGGGCAGGCCGTCGATCCCGACGCGCCCCTGCCGCGGCGCATCGCCGACCGCGCACCCGACACGGATCATGACGAGCGGCTCCTCGCTGGTGGCCTTGAACCAATAGAACGTCCCGTGGGGCAGCATGACGCCCTCGTGCGGGCCGATCATGCGTATTTCCCCATGGGGACCATGGAAGGTGGCCTGCCCCTGCAGCACGAAGAACACATGGTCTTCGTTGGGATGGGCGTGCAGTTCGTTCTCGCCCGTTGCCGCGTAGGACTTCAGCACGACGGCCATGCGATCGCTGGCGGCAATGGGCGTATCGGTTCTTCCCTGGGCCGGCAACTGGCCGCTCAGCTTGAAGAAGGATGGCACGCCGGGCTTCTCGAGCTCGGACAGCATGCGGACGAGATCGGCGTTGCTCTGGCTGAAGGCGGGCGCGGCGGCATTCCCCTGCTGGCTCATGCGGACTCCCCTAATCGAGTTGAATGTTTGCCTGGCGGATGATCTGTGCGGTTCCCGACACGGAACGATCGATCTTTCCGGCCAGCATCGCCGCGGACCCGGGCGCGGGATCGAAACCCAGTGCGCTGAATTTTTCCTTGAAAGCCGGCTGCGACAGGGTCTCCACGACCACCGCGTTCAGGCGCTCGACGATCGCCGCCGGCGTCCCGCGCGGCGCCACCAGGCCGAACCAGGCCATTTCATCGTAATCGCCGCCCAGGGTCTCCCTGACGGTGGGCACGTCCGGGGCCCCGGCATAACGCCGCGCCGACCCGACCGCGAGCGCGCGGACGCGCCCCTCGTGAACGTTCATGAGTCCGCCGTTGTAGGCGAAGGTCACATGCCCGCCCTGGATGCTGGTGATGACCTCGGCGCTGCCCTTGTAGGGAACGTGGATGAACGGCGTGCCGCTGGCGAGCGAGATTTTCTCTATGGCCAGATGCGAACTCGAGCCCACGCCTATGCTGCCGTAGCTGACGCGCGCGCCGGGCTTGCGCGCGGCCGCGATCAGGTCCGCCAGAGAACGATAGGGGGACGCCGGATGGACGACGATGAAAAGCGGCGTGGTGGCCACGTGCGCGACGGGCGTGAAATCCCGGCGCGCATCGTAGGTGGCGTTCGGCCTGACCGTATTGATGCCGAACGAGCCTTCGTTGCCCATCATCAGCGTATGGCCGTCGGGCGCCGCCGCGATGAGCTGCTGGGCGGCGATCATGCCATTGGCCCCTGCCCGCGACTCGACCACGACCGGCTGCCCCAGCCGGGCCGCCATCCCCTCGGCCATCGAACGCGTCAGCGCATCGATGACCGACCCCGGCGCCCACGGGAAAATGAGGCGTATGGGCTTGCCCGGGTAAGCCGCGGCGCCGGCGAGCGCATTGCCGCCCCACGCCACGCCTGCCAGCACCGCCATCCATCCGAACACCCGTTTCATCACCGCTCCTCGATAAACGACCCGGCCATCTCCGGGCCCGCCATGGCATCCAGGCGCCGCCGCCACGCGGGCTCCGCCTCTGGATTCTTGCAATACAGGGGCAGCTCCCCGCGCAGCAGGCGGTCGATGTTCTCGAGCGCGGTGCCAGGCAAGACGCTCAGCCCGTCATAGGTCTGGGCAACCAGGTGCGGCGTCAGATAGACGTTGTCCAGCGTCCAGAGCGGGCTGTCCGCCGGCAGCGGCTCGACCTCGAACGTGTCCAGCGCGGCGCCGCCCAGCCGCCCGGAAGACAAGGCCTCGCACAATGCCCCCTCGTCCACGGCCTGCCCGCGCGCGGTGTTGATCAAGCGGGCCCCCGGCTTCATCAGCGCGAACTCCCGCGCGCCCATCACCGGCCTCGCCCCGGAGGCCGGCGTGACGTGCAGACTCACGATGTCGCTGCCGGCCAGCAGCTCGTCCAGGGCCACGAACGCCACATGGTCCGGCAGGTCATCCGGAGGCGGCGCGCCGGGGCGTCCACAGGCCAGGACCCGCACGCCGAATCCCGCCAGGCGGCGGGCGACCTCCCTGCCGATGCGGCCGAACCCGACCAGGCCCACCGTCCGGCCGGCCAGGATGCGGGCCCAACGCTCGGCCAGCAGGGCGCGGGGCCGGGGCCGGCGGCCGTCCATGACTTCGCGCGCCCGATCCGGCTGATAGAGCTGCATCAGGATCAGCATGACCGTGGCCTCGGCCAGCGCCGTGCGGTTCTGTAGCGTGGCGGCATGGCCGACCAGGATCCCCCGCGCCGTCGCGGCCCCGACGTCCACCGTCTCCAGGCCCACCGTGGGATTCACGATGCCGCGCAGCCTGGGCATGGCATCCATGAGTTCCGGCCCGCAGACCGAACGGGAACTGAATACCGCCACCTCCACGTCCCGCAATCGGGCCCGCATGTCCGGCACGTCATAGACAAGCTTGGGCCCGGGCACCGTGACCGGGCCGCGCACCACCCGCACCCGCCGCTCGGCCAGCCCCGCGGCGATCTGGTCCAGCACTTCGGACAGCATGTAGTCATGAGCCAGGAACACGGTGGGATGACGGGCGGCCATATGACGCTCTCGGTGGAATGGCTGATCACGCAATGAATTTTGCATTCAAAATACAAAACGAGAAATGCCAATTAACTAGGGGTTTCCACCAGGAAAAATCGCGGGTCGACCCCTTGCGGTGAGGCAGTCGCTATACTTTTCCAGGTATTTTGAATTCAGCCGACCCATGCTCAAGCTCGATACTGGCACCCTTCCCCCGCGCAAGAATCTTTCCAGAGAGATCTACGAGTCCCTGGAAACCGCCATCATCCAGGGCCGCCTGCAACCCGGCACCCGGCTGGCCGAGGACGTGCTTTCCTCGCGCTTCGGCGTCAGCCGCTCGCCCGTGCGCGAAGCCATCAGCGAACTCGAACGCGTGGGACTTGCCGAGCGAGGCACGATGCGGGATCGCCGCGTCAGCGTCCCGACCGAGGCCTTCATCGTCGATTGCTTCGACGTCTGGGTGCTGCTGGAAAGCGAGCGGCTGTACGAATCGAGCCTGCGCAGCGACGCCGACGCGATCCGCCGCATCGAGGCCCTGCTGCACCGGCTCGAACAATCCCCCACCCCGGAGTCCCCCGTCCTGCATGCCTTCCACGAAGCGCTGCGCGCGGATTGCCGGAACCAGCAACTGCAACGCGTGGCCAACGACTGGTCGAAATACGTGACCTGGCTGCGCAGCCTGTATTTCACGTATGACCCCGGCCAGGGCAACGCCCAGGAAGAACACCGGCAACTGGTGCGGCTCTACAAGGCGCGCGACCGGGACGGGTTGACCCAGGCCTTGCGCCGGCACATCAGCTGGCAGCGCGATGCGATCCTCGATGGGTGGCGGCAGGCCGGCACGGAGGAAAAGGACGAAGCCGCCATCCTGCTGGCCGCCCTGCAAGAACAATAATGCGAATCGATATCATTTTGTGCAAAAATAGGAGGATTTCCTTGACCCTTTAGGGGGAACGCGTGTCCCGACCTGCCGACAGTGCCGCCAGTCAAGCGCTCGGCAGCCTCTACACCCAGCACAGCCAGTGGCTGGTCGCCTGGCTGCAAAGAAAGCTGGGAAATCGCGCCGACGCCGCGGACATCGCCCAGGACACCTTCACCCGCATCTGGGCGGGCGCCAGGACGCAGGCCATCCAGGACATCCGGGAGCCCAGGGCCTACCTGACGACCGTGGCCAAACGCCTGGTCGTCAACCACCTCGAACGCCAGTCGCTGCAACAGGCCTACCTGGCATCCCTGCACCTGCTGCCCGAGAACACCGTGCCGTCGGTGGAGGCCCGGGCGATCCTGCTGGAAACGCTGGAGGAACTCGACGCGCTGCTGGATACGCTGCCGGCCAAGGCCCGCACGGCCTTCCTGCTGTCCCAGCTGGAAGGCCTGTCCTACGAACAAATCGCCGCGCACATGCAGGTCAGCGTGCGCACGGTCACCCGCTACATGGCGCAGGGCTTCAAGCAATGCCTGCGGATCATGCTGGCCTGCGGCCCATGACCGCCGTCGACGCGCGCATCCTGGACGAAGCCGCGCATTGGCTCGCGCGCCGGCATGCATCCGACTTCAGCGACGCGGAGCGGGCGGAACTGCTGCGCTGGCGCGGCCAGAGCGCCGTCCACGAGCACGTGTGGCAACAGGCCGAGCGATTGAAGGAACGGATGAACGCCCTGCCCGCGCCGATGGGCATGGCCGTGCTGGACCGGCCCCGCCGCGCGGCCGGCCGCAGGCGGCTCCTCAAGACGGCCACGCTGGCGATCGCCACGCCGGCGCTGGGTTGGCTGGTTTACCGCAGCCTTCCATGGCAAGCCTGGCATGCCGAATTCAGGACCGCCACCGGGGAACGCCGGTCGGTCACCCTGGCCGATGGCAGCCGGATCCTGCTGAACACGGCCTCGGCCATCAGCGCGGACTTCGACGGTGTCTCCCGGCGGGTCCGGCAGCACGCCGGCGAAATCCTGGTGGAGACCGCGCACTCCGCCCGGTATGCGGACCAGCCCTTCATCGTCCAGACCGGCGACGGCGACATGCAGGCCCTGGGCACGCGCTTCCTCGTCCGCATGCACGAGCAAGGCACCACGCTGTCGGTGCTGGACGGAGCGGTCAGGATCACCCCCGCCCGATCGCCCCGGAGCACCGTCGTCCAGGCGGGAGAACGGGCCGAATTCGACAGCCATGCGGTCCGCCCCTTGGCGGCGCTCCCGTCCGAAGCGGATGCGTGGACCCACGGCGTGCTCTATGCGCAGGACATGCGGCTCGAAGACTTTCTTGCCGAACTGGGCCGCTACCGGCCCGGCATCCTGCAGTGCGCCCCGGAGGTCGCGGACTTGCGGGTGTCCGGAACCTTCCAATTGAATGACACGACCCGCGTCCTGGACCTCCTGGCCCGGACACTTCCCGTGCGGACCGAGGCGCGGACCCGCTACTGGATCAGGGTGACCCGCCGCTAGGCGCTCCCCCATCCCGCCCCCTGTCCGGTTTTTGAATCTCGCCTGTCATATCCACTGAGCCTCCCTTCACCGGCCCACGACAGTCACGAGGATTCCACGACATGCCCCGACACCGCGCCCGCCACACGCGACCCGCTACACGCCACAGTCTCCTGCGATCCCCCGCGCCAGCCGCCCGGGGAGCCTTGGCGGCCGTGCTCGGGATGAGCGCCCTGGCCTTCCATGGACAATCCGCGCTGGCCGCCACGCCCGCCTCCGGCCAGGTCCAGAAGGCCTACCGCATTCCCCCCGGTCCGCTCGCGCCCGCCTTGATGCAGTTCGCGGCCCAGGCCGGCGTCAACCTCAGCGTCGATTCGGCCCAGTTGCGCGGCATGGCCACCCCCGGCCTGTCCGGCACGTTCTCCGTCGAAAACGGTTTTGCCCGGCTGCTGGAGCAAAGCGGCCTGCGGTTGCGGCCATTGGGGGAAGGCAACTACGCCCTGGAACCCGTTCCCGGCGTGCGGACCGCGGAAGGCACGGCCGCCACCGCGGAGACGACGCAGCTCGCCGCGATCACCGTGAGCGCCCGCACGCAGAATAATCTCACCGCGCCCGCCAGGCAGGTCACGCTTCTGGATGGCGAAGAAATCCAGCAGCTTCGGCAGGGCTCGGACAGCCTGGCCACGATGCTGAGCAAGGCCGTCCCCGGCATGGCGGACTCCAGCCATACCATCACGGACTACGGCCAGACCCTCCGCGGCCGCAACATGCTGGTCCTGGTCGACGGCGTTCCGCTCAACACCAATCGCGACTCATCCCGGAATCTCGCCAACATCAATCCCGCCGACATCGAGCAGATCGAAGTCCTTCGAGGCAGCAGCGCGATCTATGGAAGCGGCGCCGCCGGTGGCATCGTCTCCATCCGCACCAAGCGCCCGGCGGGCGAAACCAAGGCGGAAACCATCGTCGGCGGCGTGACGCCGCTGTCCAGGCTGGGCGGGGCGGGACTGGGCGGCGAGGTGCAGCATTACCTGTCGGGAGGCGGCGACGTCGTCGACTACTCCGTGAGCCTGGGCGCGCGGCACGTAGGCGCCTCGTTCGACGGGAAAGGACACCGCATTGCTCCGGAGCCCAGCCAGGGCGACATGTTCGACTCCAATATCTACAACGCGACGGCCAAGGTGGGATTCAAGCTGGCCGAGGATCAGCGGCTGCAACTGTCGGCCAGCCGCTACGATGCCAGGCAGGATACGAAATACGCGTCGGACCCGTCGGTCGCCAAGCTGCCCCCCGGATCCGTGCCGGCAAGACCGGTCAAGGGGCTCCAGCTCGACAACCAGAACCAGATCCAGAACACCATCCTGGGGCTGGACTACGAAAACAAGAACCTGGCGGGCAGCACGCTCGCCGCCCAGCTCTACTACCGGGATTTCTTCACGCGCTTCGCGCCCTTCGACGCGCGCGCCGTTCCCGTTCGCGGCGGCAACATCGACCAGGCCATGCAGGACTCGACGGTCTTCGGCGGACGCTTGACCGTCAAGACCCCCCTGGGCCAGGACAAGAACACCTTGCTGGTCTGGGGCGCGGACTTCAATCACGAGCGGACCGACATGCCGCTCGACATCTTCGACCCGGCGGCCTATGACGCCAGCGGCGGCCTGGTCTTCAACAAGACCGGCCGGCTGATGTACATGCCGCCGCTCACGACGCGCAGCCTGGGCGCGTTCGCCCAGGCGCAGCACAAGTTCAACGACCGCTGGTCCGTCGAAGGCGGCGCCCGCTACGAGCGGTCCCGGGCCAGCTTCAACGACTTCACGCCCCTGTCGCAATCGCGCGCGGCCAATCCTCAATCCGTGGCGGGAGGCGCGGTGAACTACGGTGCCTGGACCTTCAACCTGGGCTCCGTCTTCACCCCGGTCAAGGGCCAGGAGTTCTACGCGTCGTACAGCCAGGGCTTCGAGCTGCCGGACATCGGCGTCGTCCTGCGCAATGCCTCGCCCGGCTTCAACATCGGCAACTCCAACCTGAAACCCATCAAGACCGATACCTATGAACTGGGTTGGCGCGGCCGCTTCGAGAACGTGAGGACGAGCCTGAGCGTCTTCCAGTCGCGGTCCGATCTGGGAGCGGTGCAGAGCTTCAACAACGGACTGACCTTGCTGAGAACCAAGGAAAAGATCCATGGCGTGGAAGCCAGCCTCGACTACTTCAGCGACGATGACCGCTGGAGCGCGGGGGGCAGCTTCACCTGGATGAAGGGCCGGGAACTTCCCCAGAACGCGAGCAGCTACCAGGACATGACCGGCTACCGGATCCCGCCGCTGAAACTGACGGCCTATGCCGAGTACCGCCCCGACAGCAGTTGGAGCCACCGGATCCAGGTGACCTCGTATGCATCCAGGGATTACCGCCTGAACGGCCAGACCAGCTTCGGACGCTACGACGCCAAGGGCTATGCCACGGTGGACCTGGTCAGCCACTGGCGCATCGATGCCAGGAACCGGGTTTCGCTGGGCATCGAGAACCTGTTCAACCGCCACTACTACCCGCTCTACAGCCAGCTCCTGCGCAACAATAACAACACCAGTCACCTGCCCGCCGCGGGCACGGTCCTGAGAATCAGCTACGCCCACACCTGGTAACCCGGTGAGAACGCTCCTCCGGGGGCTGCACCGCTGGTGCGGCCTGGCCATCGCCCTGTTCGTCGCCGTCACGGCCCTGACGGGCAGCCTGATCGCCTTCGAACACGAACTGGATGCCTGGCTGAACCCGGCGCTGTTCAAGACCGGGGATACGCGCCCCGCCTTGCCCGTCGACACGCTGATGGCGCGGATCGAAGCCCAGGATGGCCGCATCCGGGTGACGCAACTGCCGCTGGACACGCCGCCGGGCCGGGCCAGCGAAATCCAGGTCGAGGCCCGGCCCGGCGCCGTGGGGCCGGCCGCCGGCTTCGACCGCATGTTCGTCGACCCCGCGTCCGGCCGCATCCTGGGAACCCGCAAATGGGGCGCCTGGAACTGGGACCGCGCCCATTTGATGCCCTGGCTCAACCGCTTCCACCGGAACCTCGCCCTGCCCGGCCCATGGGGCGGCCGCCTGCTCGGATGGGTCAGCGTCGCCTGGCTGCTCATTTCGCTGGCGGGCCTGTACCTGACTTTTCCCACCCGCCGGGGGCGGCCATGGCGAGCCGCCTGGCGCATGAGCCTGGAGGCGCGCGGGCTGAAGCTGGTGAACGACCTGCACCGGACCATCGGCCTGTGGACACTGGCGGTGGCCCTGCCCATTGCCTTCACGGGCGTCTATCTCGGCCTGGGCAACGAAGTGTTCAAGCCGATCGCCGGCCTGTTCGGCCCGGTCAGCCCGCATCCGGCCGCGACGCGGGCACCGGCGGCGGCGCCCTCTCCGGCGCCTCTCATCGGCGCCCGGCAGAGCGTGATCCTGGCACGGGCACTGCTGCCGGAAGGCACCCGGGACTACGAACCCTGGTACTTCGGACACCTGGCCTCGCGCGGCATGTACCGGGTCGCGTTCAAGGAAAAGGATCTGCGCGAATCCGCCTTGCGCGTGCGCTACGAACAGGTCTTCATCGACGACCGCACCGGCGGATTGGCGGGACGCTTCGGCTATGCCAGCGGCACGCCCGTGGACCGGTTCCTGGTCTGGCAGTATCCGGTCCACTCGGGCAAGGTGCTGGGCACGCTTGGCCGGGGTCTGGTCGCGCTGGGCGGGGTGCTCATCGCGCTGCTGTGCGTCGTGGGCGTGATGCGATACGGGATGAGGACCGGCCCGCCCCGCCATTGAACGACGTATCGCCGTCCCCGCCAGGCGGCACCGGTCCAGGAGGCCGATGCCTGCCTACGGCTTGCCTGCGGATTCCCATTGCCACATACCCTGCCCGGCCAGATCCTCGACGATCCCCGCCAGGGCATTCCCGACATGGATGGCGGCGGGCTTGCTCGCGATGGCGTCGGGGCAGGCCAGGCTGATCAGACAGGGCATCTCGGCGACATCCAGCCGCGCGGCCTGTAGCCGCCCGTCCCTGATCTCCGCCATCACCACGTGCAGCGGCAATATGGTGTGCAGCCCATGCCGCTCGACCAGGCGCTTCAAGGTCACCGCGGCCTCGGCTTCGACCGGCAATTGCACCTCCACGCCATCCCGGCGCAGCAAGCGATCGAGCGCCATCCTCATGCCGCTGCGCACGCCCGGCAGTGCCAGCGGTCGCCGATGCAGGGCCCGCAGCGGAATGGACGCCTGCCGGGTCAACGCATCCCCCCTGGGGCCGACGACATAGGGCTGCATGCGGGCAAGCACCCGATCGCCCGCATGCGCGCCTCCCCAACGGTAGGCCACCGACAGCGCCGGCTGGGCCTGCCCTGGCACCGCCGCAGCGGACTCGCTTGTCTCGTCCATGACCTTCAGCCTTATGCCGGGATGATAGCGGCGGACGTGCTGCACCAAGGGCTGGAGCAGCAGGACGGACAAGGCGAGCGGCAAGGCCAGGCCGATTTCCTCGGAGCGGGGAGTGGCTGGACGAACAGGATCGCGGCCAACGGCCTGCTCCAGTTCGATGACATGCCGCAGCAACTGCCGCGCATGAGGCAATATGCGCGCGCCCGCCTCGGACAGCGCCACCCCCCGCCCGTTGCGGACGAACAACCGTGCGTTGCAATCACGTTCGAGACTGTTGATGCGCCGGCTCAGCACGGACTGGTCCAGATCGAGCAACGACGCCGCCCGCGTCAGATTGCCCAGCTCCGTGACCGCGACGAACGCGTGCCACTTGTGCAGATTGGCGGTCACGCCGAACGACATTTCATGAAGACGATCAACCACCTCTGACATCGGAGCCCTCGGACGAAACGACATATGGTGTCAAGGTACCGCCCGGCGCCGCGACGGGCCATAACGGCGATCGGCTATGTGTTATCCACGGCAGGCATGGGGCCGGACCGCATCCGCCCGGTTCAACCGCCGCGGATCTCGTTGAACAGCCCGTCGAGGATGCCGTGGAACCAGCCGTGGGCAGGGTCGTGCTCGAAGCGCCTGCTCCAGTGCAAGGTGACGGTCACGTCGGATTTCAACGCTGGCCATTCGACGACGTGATATTGCCCATGGCGGAGAAAGAAGGCCTCGGCGATCGCCCCCGGCACCAGGGCGGCCAGGTCCGACGATCGCACGATATCCGGCAAGGCAAGAAAATTGGTCGCGATGACCTGGACCCGGTCCTCCATCCCCAGGGACCGCAGTACATGGATGGCATGAAGATGGGGACGCGCCACGACAAACGCCAGTTGCGGCGGCAGCGGCCGCCCCTCTGCCTGCCCCGGGACGCGCCGCGTCAAGGGGTGGCCGGCGCGCACCAGCAGCACATGCTGGTCCCTCGACAGCTCCTGGCTTTGCGTGCCGGTCACGCCAGGCAGGACGCCCATGGCGAAATCCAGGTGGCCGCCGTCCAGCGCGGCCGCGATGCGATCGAGCCCGGTCTGGTAGCACTGCAGGCGGACATGCGGCGCGCAGTCGGCCAGCCGGGCGATCAACGGAGGCAGGAAAAGCGCCTCGCCAGCGTCCGACAGCCGCAGCCGGAAGATCCGGCGCGAGGCGGCCGCATCGAAGCCGTCCAGGTCCAGCAAGGCATCTTCGAGCGAACTGATCGCCCCACGCACGGCCTTCGCCAGGCGCAGCGCCTTCGGCGTCGGCTCGACGCCGCTGTGCGTGCGCACGAACAGCGCATCCTTCAGGACCCTTCGCAGGCGGGCCAGGGCCTGGCTGGTGGCGGGCTGCGACAGCCCCAGCAACTCGGCCGCGCGGCTGACGTTCCCCGTCCGGTATACGGCATCGAACACCCGCAGCAGGTTCATGTCCACCCTGCCCAGGTGCGGCCGTCCGCTGGCCTCCCCCTTGTCCACGCCCACTCCTGTCTCGCCCGGCCTTGCGCCATGGAGCGGGCGCCGGGATCGCGCGCTGAACCGGCGCGTCACTCCGAGTGGATATTATAGGCGCGCAGTATCGCCAGGTTCCGCTGGTCCTCGGCCCGCACCCGCTGCAGGAAAGCCTCGGGCGACCCCTGCAGCCGCTCCACGCCGTCCTCGCGCAGCTTGCCCTCGACCTTGCGATCGCTCAAGGCCTTGTTCAGTTCCGCATTCAGTTGGTGCACGATTTCCGCGGGCATGCCGGCGGGCCCGACAAAACCGGTCAGGCTGACATAGACCACGTCCTTGGCGCCTTTCTCGGCGAAGGTCGGCACGTCGGGGATACTGGGCACCCGCTCCCGCGCGGCCACCGCCAGCGGACGGATCTGACCGGACCGGATGTTGTCCAGGCCCCCCGAGAGCTCGGCCATCATCGCCTGCACGGCCCCCCGCATGAGATCGAGCCGCGCGGGGCGCCCGCCGTTGTAGGCGACATGCACCATGTCCAGGCCGTAGGCGTGCAGGAACAATTCCATCGCGATGCGCTGCGCCGAGGTCACGCCCGCGGAGGCATAGTTCAACTGCCCCGGATGGGCCCGGCAATGGGCGATGAATTCCTCCAGGGTCCGCGTGGGGAAGGCGGGATTGACCACCAGCGCGAACGAGGACATGCCCATCGCCCCGATGAACTGGAAGTCCCGGTAAGGCTGGTAGTTCAGGTTCTTGAACAGATGCTGGTTGAGAAACAGCGTGGCGTTCTCCGCCAGCATCAGGGTGTAGCCGTCGGCCGGCGCCTGCACGAGCGCCGAGGCGCCGATGTTGCCCGAAGCGCCGGGGCGATTCTCCACGATCACCGGCACCCCCATGCTCGCCTGCAAGGCTTCAGCCACGAAGCGCACCTGCCGGTCGAGCGTGCCTCCGGCCTGGTAGCCGACCAGGATGCGTATCGGGCGGCTGGGGAACGACGCGCCGCTCGCGGCCCAGGATCGCCCGGCCGCGGCGGGCAGCGCGGCAAGCCCCGCCATGAAAGTTCGTCTCTTCATCGTTGTCTCTCTTCTGTATTGATCAGGCACCGGCCGGGCCGCCCTCGTCGCGCGGCCCGGCCGCTCAACCCGGTTGTGCGACCAGCCCGCAGCTTTCCACGGCGTGTACCGCGCAGGCTTCGTCATGATCGGGGCCGTCGCCGCTGACACCCACGGCGCCCAGCAGGCGCCCTCCCACATCGCGGATCAGCACGCCGCCCGGCACCGGCACGAAACGGCCTTCGGACACGGCATTCAACGCCGAGAAAAAAGCGGGGACCCTCACGGCCCGCTCGGCAAGCGAGCGGCTGCCGACGCCCATGCCGAGCGCGCCCCAGGCCTTGGCGAAAGCGATCTGCGGCCGCAGCAGGCTGCCGCCGTCCTCGCGCTTGCTGGCCACCACGTGGCCGCCCGCATCCAGCACCACCGCGGTCAGCGGCGCGCCATTCAGGCGGCGGCCCTCTTCCAGCACGGCATCCACGATCCCGGACGCCTGTCGCAAGGAAATCATCATGCATTCTCCCATCATGTATCCAAACGCGGTCCGGCCGTCAGACGACCGGATCATTGAGCGGGTCGCCGAACTCGGGGACTTCCTCGCAAGCGGCCGGGTCGCCCGACGGGGCCTGGACCCACGGCAGTCCCATCATGAAAAGCTCCAGCCCTTCTTCCCGCGACGCGCTCACGATGGCGGACTCGTCTTCCCCAAGCTCGATCGCGCTCCAGGTCTCGACCGGATTCCCTTCCACGGTGCCCTTGCCCTGCAAGACGAACACCAGCCGATATGCCGCCCGCCCCCTGTCTTGCCAGGCCGCGCCCGGCGCGATCCGGACTTTCTCGGCCCACACCCCGCGCTCGGAGAAGCTGCCGAAATACTGTCGCTCGACGCCGGGCTGCCCGGCCACGGACAGCCAGTTGAAGGCGCGAGGCTCCGCCACGATGATGTGCTGGTAGCGCGGGCTGGGGAAGCGCATGCGCGTGCCGTAGACATGCTTCCAGGCCGCATTCAGCAGCGGCTCGGTCTTGCCGTCGGGATGGTGGAAAAGACGCCCCTCGATCCGCCCGATCTGTCCAAGCTCGGCCAGGGCCTTGCGCCGTTGCTCGATGCTCATGAATCCCTGGCCCGAGGCGCCGCCGAACTGCAGGACCAGCTGCACGCGCTCGCCCGGCCTGGCGTGCCCCAGCGCGTCTTCCTGCGGCCCGTAGGACAGCCCCTCCGGAAAGTAGCCGACCTGGCCTTCCCGCAGGATGCCCCGGCGCCCGAGGTTCATGTCGCCCACCAGGGGCAGCCGGATCTGATCGAAGTTGTGCCGGTGGATCGGCATCGTGTAGTCCCGGTCCTGCCGCCCCAGGATCAACATGAAATTCTCGGGCGTGCCATCCTCGCCCTGCAGGAGATGCTTGAAGGCGATGGCACCGGTCGGGTGCTCCAGTATCCACTGGTCATCGATGAAGCGAACGACTTTCATGAATGGCGTACTCCTCTGGTCATTCGGCGACGCCGCTGCGGGCGTCGATCTGCCGCGTCATGGTCCTGCTGGCAAACAGCCAGCGACCATCCCCCTCCTTGGCGAACTCGTCCGACAGGTCGCTCACGCGCACCTGCAGGGACGCGCCCTCGCCCTGCTCCAGGGTCATTTGCATCGCCCGGGTCCTGATCCGGTCGGCCGACGCGGACAGGATCTGCAGATTGGTCCACAGGTGGCGGGTCGTTCCCCTGGCCTGGGATGACCGGGGCGTGCCTTTCCGGATGGCATCGCGCCCCCGCATCTCGAAACCATTGAAGTCCAGCACCGCGCCTTCGCCGAAAAGCAGGCTCAGCGCGGCACGGTCCCGCGCATCGATGCAGCGCGAAAACTCGGTCAGCAGATTCGAGATCTCCAGCAGCGCGCCCTCGGCGGTGGACCGCGGCGGGGAATGCGTGGCGTTCATGCGTACACCTTCGTCATGTCAGGAAGGGCCCCAGTCTAGGCAGGCCTCCCCGCCCCAGCCAGAGCGCAAGCGTCATAGCAGCCCGGCGTTTCCCGCATGGCTGCGATGCCATGCATGCGCGACATGGCTGCCTTGAGCCTTTCGCTCTTACTGGGCGGGACGGTTCCCGCACACAATGCCGCCGCCAGCCGGGACACCGCGCCCGGCGGGCCACGCACGACTCGACCTCATTCGAACAGAACGCCATCCAGGCGACGGAGACACCATGCGACATTCCCTGCTCATCCCGCTCATTGCATTTGCCGCGCTGCCCCGGTGCGCCGCGGCCGAGTCCAGCGTCACGCTCTATGGCGTCATCGACGCCGGCATCGAATACGCCAAGTCAGGCGACAAATCCGTCTCCCGGCTCTCGTCGGGCGGCCTGACCCAATCCCGCTTCGGGCTCAGCGGCAAGGAAGACCTCGGCAATGGCCTGACCGCCGTGTTCAACCTGGAGAACCGGTTCAACGCCGACGACGGGACCATGGTCCAGGGCCTCATGTTCGGCGGCCGCTCCATCGTCGGGCTGACGGGCAGGTGGGGCGGCGTGAATCTGGGACGGGAAAGCAATCCCATCTATGCCTTGAAGGCCATGTCGAACTCCTTCGGCCTCGCCCCCTACGCCTCGCCCCAGGTACTGATGCGGGGCGGCGCCACGAGGACGAACAACTCGGTCCGCTACGACAGCCCCGTCTGGGCAGGCTTGCGCATGTCCGCCATGTACTCGCTGGGCACCGAGAACCCCGCCGACGCCAAGGAGGGACGCAACACCGGAGCATCCGTCCAGTACCGGCGGGACAGCCTCTGGCTCGGCCTGGGCTGGAACCGGGTGGACAAGCCCAACGCGGCGACCGCCAAGACGCAGGAATGGCTGCTCGGCGCCAGCTATGCGCTCGGTCCGGTCACCGGCTATCTGAACCACTGGCGCTTCAACACCGATCCGCATGCCGGAAACGGTTCGAATGCCCGCGTCTGGACCTTGAGCCTGGGCGTGAAAGTCGCCGGCAGCGGCCGCGCGCTCGCCAGTTTCGGCACGTATGCCCTCGACACGGGAAGCGCCGGCACGCCGCAACCGCACGCCCGGCTATGGCTGCTGGGCTACGAGCACGACCTGTCCAGGCGGTCCACCGTCTATCTGCAATACGCGCGTGTCAACAACCGCAGCGGCGCGGACTTCACCCTGTCCGGGCTGGCGAACACCCAAACCGCCGTCGGGATGTTCAGCAGCCCCCACGCGGTGCAAGCGGGGTTCCGGCACACGTTCTGAGGATCGTGGCCGACGAAGGGGTTTCTATTTTTTCGAAAGACAGTCTTTCATGCACCGGACGCCCTTCACATCGGGACGATCATCGACATAGAAATTGTCCCGGTTGGGCATCTTGACCTTGGCCAGGGAGTTGGCGTCCACCGTGGCGGTTGCGGGAAGGATGCCGTTTTTATGCAGCAGGTAGGCGGTCACGCTATAGACGTCGTCGCTGGACATCGACTGGGGCGCCTGGAACGGCATCGCCCGGCGGATGTAGTCGAACAGCGTGGTGGCGTACGGCCAATAGCTGCCGATGGTCTTGAGCGGCTTGTCGGTGGTCAGGCTGCCCACGCCGCCGGCCAGCGCGGGGCCCAGCCCGCCCTCCAGCTTCACGCCATGGCAGGCCACGCACATGGCCTGGTAGACCTTTTCCCCCTGGACCACGGTGCCCTTGCCGCGAGGAAGCCCCTTGCCGTCCACCGACACGTCGATGTCCCAGCCAGCAAGCTCTTCCTTGCTCAAGTGCCGGCCGAGGTTTTCATAGCCGGCCTGGCTTGCGGCCGGGACCAGCAAGGCGCAGAACCCGATGGCTGCGGCGATGAGGGTGTTACGCGCGTCCATTGGTCACCTCCCCGCTGGCGGCGATCCGCCATGGTTGAACCGAGTTGTTGTGGTAGAAGGAAACCTTTCCCCGTACCGAGATGAGCTGCTCCAGCGTGGGCTGCACGTAGCCGGTTTCGTCCATTGCCCGGCTCATGATCACCAGTTCCTTGCCATTCCACTCGAACGGCGCCCGGAACGCCGTCAACGCCTTCGAACGCACCGGCTCCTGCAACGTGGCGGGATACCAGTTGTTGCCACCATCGATGGACACATCGACACCCGTGATCTTGCCATGGCCGCTCCAGGCGATCCCCCGCATCTCGTGCGTTCCCTTGCGGGTCAGGCGATGCGTGCCCGAGGGAGACGTGATGATCGACTTGCACTCCATGATGAACGAGAACTTGCGGGCGCGGCCGTCGGCCATCAAGTCCGTGTACTTGGCCGTTTCCTCGCGCGTATAGCCCGGCTGATCCGTCACGTGCAGGCGCCGCAGCCATTTGATGCTCATGTTCCCTTCGAAGCCCGGAACGAAAAGCCGGATGGGGTAGCCCTGCTCCGGACGCAGGCGCTCGCCGTTCTGGCTGTAGGCGATGAGCACATCGTCCAGGCACTTCTCGATCGGAATGCTGCGTGTCATGGCGGCGCCATCGGCGCCTTCGGCCACGATCCATTTCGCCTTCGGATCCAGGCCCGCGCGATTCAAGAGCGTCTTGAGCGGAACCCCCGTCCATTCCGCGCAGCTGACGAGGCCGGCCACCTCGGCCGCGGTCTTCCCATAGGGTGGCAGGAACGAAAGGTTCCCCGAACACTCCAGGAAATAGACATGGCTTTCACTGGGAAACTGCCGCAGCTCCTGCACGTCAAAGATCATCGGATTCTTCACCAGCCCATGGATCATGAGACGATGCTGCCGCGGATCGATTTCGGGAACCCCCGCGTGGTGCCGTTCATAGAACAGGCCATTGGGGGTGATGATGCCGTCCAGTTCCTGCAAGGGTGTCGTGCTGTAGGCAGACATCGGCTCCTTGAGGCCCGGGTACAGCTTTCTTGTCGCTTCGGTCTCGAACTTCGACGGCACCCCGTAGGGCGAGGCCGTGGGCGCGCCCAGGGATTTCGTCCAAGCCGGAACATTCGGCGGCAGGTTCTTTTTCGCCACGTCCGGCGCAACCGCGGCCGCGCCCGACTGGGCAACGGCCGACTCCGACAGCGCCATGGTCGCCAGCGAGGTGGCCATCGCGGTGCTTCGCGCCAGGAACTGCCGCCTGCCGCCAGCCGCCGCCTCGACGGGCTCCGCCAGCGCGCTGCCTGCTTTGTCTCGACTGTTCATGCTCCCTCCTTGTCTGCGTCCGGATCCCATTGATCCCATCCCCACCGACACACCGACCGATCGGTCGGTCTGCTGTGCGAAGTGTACATGACCCGGCACGCCGCGCCCATCCCGGCTCCCATTACAATCCCCGCTGACATCGACGGGGCAAGGCGCCAACAAAGATCGTGGTGAACAGGACAATGGAAGAGCTCGACGCCAACCGCGACCGGATCCTGGCCGGCGCGGCGGCGCTTTTCGCCCATCGAGGATTCCATGCCGTGGGCATGAGCGAACTGTGCGCGGCGCTGAGCCTGAGCCGCGGGGCGTTCTATCACTACTTCCCGGGCAAGGAAGACCTGCTGGAGGAAATATGCCGGCGGTACATGGCCAAGCTTCTCCAGCAGGCGAAGCTGGCCAAGGCCGAAGTACCCGACCCGATGCTCCGGCTGCGGCGGCTCGGCGCCGAGCTCATCGACGTGATCGGCATCCACCGGGATGAACTGGCCGTCTGCTTCCGGGAAACCCTGTCCCTGAGCGAAGACCGGCGCCAGGCAGTGCTGGCGCTGCATGCCAGCTACGAGAAAATCTGGAAGGAAACGCTGATCGAGGGCGAAAAGACCGGTGTCTTTGCGCCGTATTCGCGCTTCCGGCTCAAGGCGCTGCTCGGCATGTACTACTACAGCTATCTCTGGATCGATCCGGCCTCGCCGTCGGCGATGCACCAGACGCACGAGGCATTCGAGTCCATCCTCTCGACCGTCAGCACGGCACGGCCGGATGCGCCGATGCCAGCGCCCCGGTAGCGGCGACCGGAAGCTGCCCGCGGCCGCCATGGCCTTGCCCGCGTCGATGACGCGGGTGCCTGTTTCAGGCCGGGCAACGAAGCGCTCAGGCCGGTTGCCCGCCTGTTCGGCCCACTCAACCCGCAACCGATCCCGACATGGGCACGGGCAGCTTCGCCACGTCGTAGCCGTAGATCCAATCCACCGGCAGCGGCGGCGGGGGCGGTGTCAACTGGTTGCTGCGGAACTGATCGCGAGCCTGCAGCTGTACCTTTGCGGCGCGAGGCTGGCGTTCGCGCTGATAGGCCAGCAGCGCACTATCCAGATCGTCACGGCCGTGGTCGAGGAAATGCGCCAGCGCGTAACCGTCCTCCATCGAAATGGCGGCCCCTTGCGCGAGCGTCGGCATCATGGGATGCGCGGCGTCGCCCAGCAGCGCGATCCGGCCACGCACCCACTCCTGCAGCGGGTCACGATCCCGGATTCCCCACTTGTAGACTTCCTGCGCGCGCGACATCACCTCGAGCATGCCCGGATGCCAACCCGCATAGGCTTGCAGCATGTCGTCGATGCGGCTGGGCACGGCCCAGTTCTCTTCTGCCCAATCGTCCTTTGCCACCCGCCCGGCAAAGATGTTGAGCAGCTCGCCCTCGCGTAGCGGATAGAACAGGACATGCCCCGTTGGCCCGAGCCAACCCGTATATTCAGAACCGTCCAGGGGGACTGGCAGCGACGCCGCCGCATCGCGCAATGCCTGCATGGGAAGAATGATGCGCCAGCAGATCTGGTGCGTGAAGCGCGCCTCGCGTTCGCCGAAGAGACACCTCGCGACCCGTGAGTGGATACCGTCAGCGCCGATCACCACATCGGCCTCGACTTGCCTGCCATCCCTCAGGGAAATGACCGCCCCCGACTCCGTGTTCTCGACCGCCCGGCATTCCGCGTCGGTGTGGATGGTCCCTTCGGGCACGAGGCTGGCCAACAACGCGTGAAGGTCCGCACGGTGCGCGGTGTGATAGCTCGCGCCATACTGCGCCCGCATGGCCTCGGGCAATGGCACGCGGTCCCGCACGGTACCGTCATCCCACTTGATCGACAAACGCACTGACGGCTCGGGGGCAAAACGCTCGAAAGCCTCCTCCACGCCCAGCGCACGCAGCACCTTCACGGCGTTCGGCGCCATCTGCAGTCCCGCGCCCACCTCGCCCAGGTACGGCGCCCGCTCGTAGACGGAGACCTCGAACCCTCGCTGATGCAGGGCGGCAGCCGCGGTCAGGCCGCCGATGCCGGCCCCGACCAGGGCTACCCGCGGCGCTCGGGAGATGGAAGACATTTGCATGGAAAATCCTTTGCTGATGAAAAGTGTCGCCAGGTCGGCCCGGCACGTACGAGCCGACCCCGTTCAGGGTGCATCGACAGTGATGCCGCCGGCGCGGATCACCTGCTCCCAGCCGCGCCGGTTCTCGTCGAGAAAACGGCGGAAGTCCTGCGGGCTGCCGTCGAAGGTTTCCGAGCCCTGTTCGAGGTAGCGCTGGGCGATGTCCTGCCTGCGCATGGCCTTGTTCACGATCGCGTTCAATCTTGCGATCACGGGCCGCGGAGTACCGGCCGGAGCCATGATGCCCAGCCATCCCACCGCCTCGTAATCCTTGAGGCCGGCCTCTTGAGCCGTCGAGACATCGGGTAGAACGGCAAGGCGTTTGTTGCCGGTCACGGCCATCGCGTTGAGCTTGCCGGCCTTGATATACGGCAAGGCCCCCTGCAGATCACTGATCAGGAACTGGGTCTCGCCGCTGATCACCGACATGATGGCCGGGGCGTACCCCTTGTAGGGAACGTGCACGACCTGGGTCGAGGTCTGCTGGGCGAGCCGCTCGACAGCCAAGTGCGAGAAACTTCCCAGCCCCACCGACGAATAGCTCAGCTTGTCCGGATTTCGACGAGCGTATTGAACAAGGTCGGGCAGATTGCGCGCCGGAACCGAGGGATGCGTAACGATCACCCCGGGCACGACCACCGCCAGCGCCACGGGCGTCAGCTCCTTGTCTGCGTCATAGGGAAGCTTTTTGTACAACGCCGGGTTGGTGGAAATGTTGGTGCTGCCCAGCAGCAGGGTATAGCCGTCCGCGGGCGCCTTGGCGACCAGCGTGGTTCCAATGATGGCGGCTCCTCCCGCGCGATTCTCGACAACCACCGATTGTCCGAGCTCTTCCGATATTTCCGCGGCAATCAATCGCGCCGTCGCATCGGCGACACCGCCGGGTGCGAACGGCACGACGATTCGCAAAGGTCGCTCGGGATAGGCGGCGGCGGCCTGCTGCCCGCCCCCTATGGCAAACATCAGCAGCCACGCGCCGTGGCGGGGGAATGTCCTCATGTCTCCGTCCTCTTCGGGAATCGTCGCGACCGATTTCGCGACTTATACAATGTATAAATTAATCATACTAAGTATAAATTTATTGTACGGGTTAAACTTGGCGCGTCAAGACATACGACACACACTGCCGTCATGAACGACGAATCAACCATGCGCGAGCCGCGCCGCATCAAGTCCATCGAAGTCGGATTCCGGATCCTCCGGCTCTTGGAGCAGGTGCAAGAAAAGCTGCCTTTGCGGGACATCGCGGCAGGGGTAGGCATGCCCGCCAGCAATGCCCATCTCTATCTGGCCAGCTTCCTGCATGAAGGCGTCGTCGAGCGGGATCCCGTCTCCGGCCGCTACGGCCTTGGCCCCTTCGCCGTGCAACTCGGCTCCGCGGCGCTACGGCACTCCAGTCTGGTCGAACGGGCCAAGGATCTTCTGAGCCAGTTGCGCACGCAAACGCGCCACTCCGTGTCCCTGGCGGTGTGGGGCAACCGCGGGCCGACCATCGTTTTCAATATCGACGGCGACGAATACGGCCCCATGGGAATACGCGCCGGCCATGTGCTGCCCCTGCTCAGCACGGCCACCGGCCGCGTGTTTCTGTCGTGGCTCCCCACCGAACAGACCGAGCAGCTCGTCGAACAGGAGCGGTCCTCCAGTGTCGGCCTGGCCGGAAACTTTGATGCCCGGATACGCGACGCCACCATCGTCGACATTGCACGAGATGTCCGGCGTGAAGGGATCGCGCGCACCGACCCTGCCATGAGCGGCGGTTTTTTCGCCGCGTCGGCACCCGTATTCGATCAAATGCGGCAGTTGTGCGCCGCGATCACTACCCTCGGGCCGGAACTGGACAACACAGCGGCTGCCCGACTCGAAGAAGCGCTGCGCAACACCGCCGACGAACTATCGCGCAGGTTGGGAGCGCCCCGCTAGAACGCCCTGCGCGGCAAGCCCCCTCGTCGGCGGCCATCCAGGATGGGATACGGAAGCGTACCGAGCATCGGCCTACGGCATACGTCCATGGCGGGCGCCTGGGCAAACGATAACTGCCAAGAACCCCACATACGGGCCACCGGACCTTCAACCCGGTCAAGGAACCGGCCCAGGACGCTCGAAAATGCCGGCCAGATCCGCGAGCGGTTTGCCGGTAAAAACAAAAGCCCCCTGATCTCGACGAGATCAGGGGGCTTTGGGTGTCCTTGGCGGACAGGGTGGGATTCGAACCCACGATACGTTTTCACATATACACGCGTTCCAGGCGTGCGCCTTCAACCGCTCGGCCACCTGTCCTTACCACCCAGCAGGCTGGGCAGAATAGCCAGCTATAGTACCAGATTGCCGGGCATGCAGCCAAGTCCCGCAACAAGGTCGAGCAAAGATGTCCAGTACGACACATTGCAACGCACAAAACCGTGCGACGCCGACGAACAGGAACCAGGATGGGGAGTGGGTCAAGGCGCCAAACCGAACGTTTTGGCGAGAATGGAGGAGCCCGCTGTGCCTTGCTTTTGTAGCCACGGCGGCCGACGCTCTAGGTCGTCGGCCGCGCGGGCATTTTGCTTTTCTAAAGACTGCAGGGGTTTTGTCTCCTCCACTGCATAACGATATTCTGCGCCCGCAATTGGACTGTGACACTAGGGATTGACCCCTATTATGGTGCGGTGCGCACCACAGCTTTGGATACAAATGCACCAAAGATGTGCATTCTACGGCAATCAGAGCGCCTTGCCCAACTGCTCCAGGATGGCAGGATTTTCCAGCGTGGAGACATCCTGGGTGACGGTCTCGCCCTGGGCCACCACGCGCAGCAACCGGCGCATGATCTTGCCCGAGCGGGTCTTGGGCAGGTTGTCGCCGAACCGGATCTCCTTGGGCTTGGCGATGGGGCCGATTTCCTTGGCGACCCAGTTGCGCAGTTCCTTGGCGATCGCGGCGGCCTCGGCATCGTCGGGCCGGGAACGCTTCAACACCACGAAAGCGACCACCGCCTCGCCGGTCAGTTCGTCCGGCCGGCCCACCACGGCGGCCTCGGCGACCATGGGATGGGCCACCAGGGCCGACTCCACTTCCATGGTCCCCAGGCGGTGCCCCGAGACGTTCAGGACGTCATCGATACGGCCCATGATCCAGAAGTAGCCATCGGTGTCGCGATTGGCGCCGTCGCCCGCCAGGTAATAGGTGCCGCCCAGTTCCTCGGGGTAGTAGCTCTTCTTGAAGCGCTCGGGGTCGCCCCAGATGGTGCGGATCATCGCCGGCCAAGGACGCTTGACCACCAGGAAGCCGCCCTTGCCGAGTTCGACGTCCGCGCCAGTCTCGTCGACGATGGCGGCGAAGACGCCCGGCAGCGGCAGGGTGCACGAACCCGGCTTCAGGCCGGTGGCGCCCGGCAGCGGCGTGATCATGTGGCCGCCGGTCTCGGTCTGCCACCAGGTATCGACGACGGGGCAGCGCTCGCGCCCGACATTGGTGTAGTACCACATCCAGGCTTCGGGATTGATGGGCTCGCCCACCGAACCGATGACGCGCAGGCTGGACAGGTCATATTGCTTCGGGTGGCTGTCGGGACTGGCCTCGGAGGCCTTGATCAGCGACCGGATGGCGGTGGGCGCCGTATAGAAGATGCTGACGCCGTGCTTCTGGATGATGTCCCAGAAACGGCCGGCGTTCGGATAGGTGGGCACCCCTTCGAACACGATCTGGGTCGCGCCCACGGCCAGCGGGCCATAGGTGATGTAGGTGTGTCCGGTGACCCAGCCCACGTCGGCCGTGCACCAGTACACGTCGGCCGGCTTGAGGTCGAAGGTCCACTTCATGGTCAGCGCGGCCCACAGCAGGTAGCCCGCCGACGAGTGCTGGACGCCTTTGGGCTTGCCGGTGGAGCCCGAGGTGTAGAGCACGAACAGCGGGTGCTCGGCCTCGACCGGGACGGGCTCGCAGCTATCTGGCTGGCCCTTTTCCACATCGTGCATCCACAGGTCGCGCCCTTCGGTCCAGGCCACCTTGCCGCCCGTGCGGCGATAGACCACCACTTTCTTGACCGCGTCGCAGCCGCCCATGGCGAAGGCTTCCTCGATGGCGGGCTTGAGCGGGATGGTCTTGCCGCCGCGCACCTGTTCGTCCGCGGTGATGACCAGCGTCGCCCCCACGTCGACGATGCGCTCTTGCAGGCTCTTGGCCGAGAAGCCGCCGAACACCACGGAATGCGTGATGCCGAGGCGGGCGCACGCCTGCATGGCGACCACCGCCTCGATGGACATGGGCATGTAGATGATGGAACGGTCGCCCTTCTTGTAGCCCAGGGCCTTGATGCCGTTGGCGAAGCGGCATACCCGGGCGTGCAGTTCACGGTAGGTGGCCCGGGTGACGGTGCCGTCGTCGCTTTCGAAGATGATGGCGATCTTGTCGGCGTTGCCGTTGGCCAGGTTGACGTCCAGGCAGTTGTACGAGACGTTCAGCTCGCCGTCGTCGAACCACTTGTAGAAAGGGGCATTGCTCTCGTCCAGCGTCCGCGTGAACGGCTTGCTCCATTGCAGGGTTTCTCGCGCCAGCCTCGCCCAGAACCCTTCGAAGTCGCGCTCCGCCTCGTCGCACAAGGCCCGGTAGGCGGCCATGCCGGGAACATTCGCCTGCTTGACGAACTCGGCGGAGGGCTGGAAAACGCGTGTCTCGGTCAGCACTGAATCAATGGTAGACATCGCTTTGCGTCCTTTGATGGAAGTGTTAGGGGCGGATACCCGTAGGTTACCGAAAGCCGCCGCACCGCACGCGCTGCAGCGCAACAAATGAGGGACTTTCCTCTTGGCTTACAATTCCCGACTAGTCGTCATTCTGCGCGCCGCAGCCTACCTGGAAAACATGTCGTTCCCTCTTACCCCGGCGGGGCTTTCCCGGACGGACCCCCTGCGACCGCCGCCCACGCTCATCGGCACCCTCCCGGCCTTCCTGTTTTCCGCGATGGCGCCGATGCTCGGGCAGGACTGCCACGGACACTGACAGCACGGCCACCCTCTCCTGGCGCGGCGGCATGCCAGCGCCCCACCCTTCTCTTTTCGGAGCGCCCATGACTACCGTCATCAAGGAAGAAGACCTGATCCAGTCGATCGCCGACGCGATCCAGTTCATCAGCTATTACCACCCCGTCGATTACATCCGCCACCTGGCCCGCGCCTACGAACGCGAGCAGAACCCGGCGGCGAAAGACGCAATCGCCCAGATCCTGACCAACTCGCGCATGTGCGCCGAGGGCAAGCGCCCCATCTGCCAGGACACGGGCATCGTCAACGTGTTCATGAAGATCGGCATGGACGTGCGCTTCGACACCCGGCGCACCCTGCAGGAGCTGTGCGACGAAGGCGTGCGCCGCGGCTACCTGAACCCGGACAACAAGCTGCGCGCCTCGGTGCTGGCCGATCCGCAGTTCGAGCGCAAGAACACCCGCGACAACACCCCCTGTGTGCTGAGCGTGGAACTGGTCCCCGGCGACACCGTGGACGTCCAGGTCGCGGCCAAGGGCGGCGGCTCCGAGAACAAGACCAAGTTCGCCATGCTCAACCCCAGCGATTCGCTGGTGGACTGGGTGCTCAAGACCGTGCCCCTGATGGGCGCCGGCTGGTGCCCGCCGGGCATGCTGGGCATCGGCATCGGCGGCACGGCCGAGAAGGCCATGCTGATGGCCAAGCAGTCGTTGATGGAAGACATCGACATGTACGAACTGCTCGAGCGCGGCCCCGGCAACAAGCTGGAAGAACTGCGCATCGAGCTGTACGAGAAGGTCAACGCGCTGGGCATCGGCGCCCAGGGCCTGGGCGGCCTGACGACCGTGCTGGACGTCAAGATCAGCATGTTCCCGACCCACGCCGCCTCCAAGCCCGTGGCCATGATCCCCAACTGCGCCGCCACCCGCCACGCGCACTTCGTGCTGGACGGCTCGGGCGCGGCCATCCTGACCCCGCCGTCGCTGGACGAGTGGCCCGACGTGCACTGGGCGCCGGACTACAACAAGTCCACGCGGGTCAACCTGGACACGCTGACCAAGGAAGAAGTCGCCGCGTGGCAGCCGGGCCAGACCCTGCTGCTGTCGGGCAAGATGCTGACCGGCCGCGACGCCGCGCACAAGCGCATCCAGGACATGCTGGCGCGCGGCGAAAAGCTGCCGGTGGACTTCACCAACCGCGTCATCTACTACGTCGGCCCGGTCGATCCGGTCCGCGACGAGGTCGTCGGCCCGGCCGGCCCCACCACCGCCACGCGCATGGACAAGTTCACGGACATGATGCTGGAACAGACCGGCCTGATCTCGATGATCGGCAAGGCCGAGCGCGGCCCCGTCGCCATCGAGTCCATCCGCAAGCACAAATCGGCCTACCTGATGGCGGTCGGCGGCTCGGCCTACCTGGTGTCGAAGGCGATCCGCGGCGCCAAGGTCGTGGGCTTCGAGGACCTGGGCATGGAAGCCATCTATGAGTTCGACGTGCAGGACATGCCCGTGACCGTGGCCGTGGACGCCAACGGCACGTCGGTGCACGAGACCGGACCGAAGACCTGGAAGGTCAAGATCGCAGAGATGGTTTGACCCCCCTGCGCGCTGACGCGCGCAGGGGAAGCCCACCCCCTACGCCCTTCGGGCGCCCCCTCAAGGGGGCGATGCGGGTGGACCGGCAAAGCCGGATCCACCGCATCCTGGGTCTGGTACGGTTATCTTGGGTTGTGGCGGCGGTGCTTCGTTGGCTGGGTTCCGGCCAACGAACTGGTGCTCTGCCTGCTCAACGACCTGAAGGCGTAAGGCCTTCGGCCTCCAGCCCCCGCTTGACGCCACGCGCCATGTCGACGTGCCGCAGCACCGCCAACCCGATCACGAAGAACAATCCGGTAGACAGGATGCCCAGCCGGTGGTTGCCATGGGTGGCCCAGGTCACGAGCCCGTAGGTCAGCGGGCCGATGATGGACGCGAGCCGGGTGGCGAAGGTCCACAACGCGAAGAACTCGGCCAGGCGGGAGGCCGGCGCCAGGGCGCCGGTCATCGCCCGCCCCGCGCTCTGGCTCGATCCCATGCACAGCCCCGCGATGGTGGCCGCCACCCAGAAACCGCCCTGGCTGGTGGCGAAGAAGGCCGTCAGCACCATCGCGATCCAGCCCGCCAGCGTGGCGGCCAGGGCGCGCTGGTGGCCGATGCGGTCCTCGACGAAACCGAAGGCGAAGGCCCCCGCGGCCGCCGCGATGTTGACCAGGAACACCAGCGTCATGATCTGCGTCTGGCCGAACTTCATGACCTGTTCGGCATAGACGGCCGCCAGCGTGATGACGACGGCGATGCCGGCCTGGTAGAAAACGCCGCAGACCAGCAGCCGGCGGAAATCGGGAAAGGCCCGCGAGTCGCGCCACGAAGCCGCGAGCTGGCGCATGACCGGCATGAAGCCGGGCCGCCCGCCAGCCGCGCGGGCGGGCTGGGCACGCTCGCGCAGGAACAGGAAGACGGGTATGGCGGCCAGGGCAAAGACCGCGGCGGTGACCAGCATGGTCCAAGGCACGAAGTCGGTGGCGGGCCGGCCTGCTGCCTGCGCCGCGATCACGACCGCCAGCGACAGTCCCAGGGTCAACATGCCCCCCACGTAGCCGAAGCTCCATCCCCAGCCGGAGACGCGGCCCAGGTACTGGGGCCGGGCGAGTTCGGGCAGGAAGGCGGCGATGACCGATTCGCCGACGCTGTAGCAGACGTTGGAGAGGATGATCGCGGGCACCGCGATCCAGAAGCCGCCAGGTCCGGCAAGCGCCAGCGCCGCCGTGGCCGCCACGCAGCCCACGGTGCTGGCCGCCAGCAGCCGCTTCTTGGCGGCCTGGGCATCGGCCCAGGCGCCCAGGCCCGGCATGGCCAGCATCACGATCAGGTAGGACAGCGACAGGGTCCCCGTCCACGCCAGCGTGGCCCAGTGGGCGTTGCCCGCCACCACGCCGACGAAATAGGCATTGAAGACGGCCGTCAGGACGACCGTCGTGTAGCCGGAGTTGGCGAAATCATAGAGCGCCCAGGCGAAGACTTCCCGCCGGCGTACGCCCGGATTCAGGGCGCCGCGCATGGCTTGCCCGGACACGGCGCCCCCCCCCCCGGCTGGCGCGCTTAGACGCCGAGCGCCGCGATGCCCGCGCGGGCGATCTGCGCGTCTTCGTTGGATTTCACGCCGGATACCCCGACCGCGGCGATGGTCTCGCCTTCGACCACGACCGGCACGCCGCCTTCCAGCATGCCATGGATGGTGGGCACGGACAGGAACGAGGTGCGCCCGTTGTTGATGACTTCCTCGTAGACCTTGGATTCACGGCGCCCCAGTGCGGCGGTATGGGCCTTGGCGGGAGCGATGTGGGCCGAGATGGCGGGAGCGCCGTCCAGCCGCAGCAGGCCCAGCAGGTGGCCGCCGTCGTCGACCACGGCGATGGAAACGGCCCATTTGTTGGCGAGCGCCTCGGCTTCGGCGGCGGCCAGGATCTTCTTGACGTCGTCGGCGGTCAGGACGTGCTTGGTCTTCATGGAGCGGAATCCTCGTTTGGGGAAAAACGGGGATTGTAGGGCGTCCCCATGCTGGATTTATAGCTTTGCGCGCACAAGTGCATTGACCTGGGCGCCGTCAAAGAGGTATCTTAGCGCCACTTTGTATCATCTTGTGCCCAGCATCCCCTATACGAATGAAAAAGGCCCGCTTTCACCTCCGCCTCCCAGCATCCCGGCCGCCATTCCCGGCCGGGGGAGCGAAGGTCCGGAAAGCGGGTGGGAAGCTGGCCCTGCTGGTGGGATCCGCGGTGCTGGCCGGCTGCGCCACGCAATCGCCCCCCTCCTCCCAGAACGGTGCCTCGGCCGCTGTTGACACGCCCGCCAAGCGCGTGGCGCGCTACAGCCTGCCCAGCCATCCCGTTCCGTCCTGGAAAGACAGCATTTCTCCCATGCCGTCCCGCACCGAGCCGCTGGATCCCGAAAGTATCCTGTCGGGCCAATGGCAGGACGACAAGGCCGACGCCGGCTTGGGCGGCCAGGCGGAGTTGGCGGCCTATGCCTTGAACTACCTGGGTGTGCGCTACCGCCTGGGCGGCTCGTCGCCCGAGGCGGGCTTCGACTGCAGCGGGCTGGTGACCTACGTCAGCCGCGAAGTCCTGGGCCTGCAACTGCCGCGCCGGGCCGAGGAAATCAGCCGGGTAGGCGACCCCATCGACATCGGCGACCTGCAACCCGGGGACCTGGTGTTCTACAACACCTTGCGCCGGAAATTCTCGCACGTGGGCATCTACCTGGGCGATGGCCGCTTCGTGCACTCCCCCTCGTCGGGCGGGGTCGTGCGCGTCGAAAGCATGGACATGGCGTACTGGAAAAAGCGCTTCAACGGCGCCCGCCGCCTGGCTTCCTCGGAATCAGCTTCACGCTGACCTCTTCGCGCGCGGCTCGCGCGCACGGCTCGCCCGCTTCGGCGCCGCACAGTCCACAGCTCTGAAGCGCCTGCTGCATCGCGCACACCGACCGCCGGCACGCCACCACCTGCACGCCCGAACGCTGGGCGGCCTGGCGGAATGCCTTCATCACGTTGTGGCCCAGGAAATCCGTCAGCAGGATCAGCAGCTCCGTGCCGGACGGCAGTTGCAGCGTTTTCTTCTGGTGTGCCGGATCCCGCCCGCTGATGTGGTGGGTGATGGCGATGTTGTGCCCCTTGAGCAGGTCCGGGATGTTGCCTAGCCGATCTGCCCCGACCACGACTGCGCTGACTGCCATGATGATCTCCGTGATGTCGATTGCTTATGACAAATGATAATCATTCTCGTTATAGAGTCAACAGGAATGATATGAATTATCATTTGATTAAACTGATCGACATCGCCCCGAAGATAGGAAAAGTTTGTCAGCCCTGGTCCGATGGCTTGATCGCATGCTGGACGACCTCCCGCGTCAGGCTGGGCGCCAGCAACTCGACGAAGGTATAGACATAGTCCCGCAGGAAGGTGCCGGACTTCACGCCGATACGGCTGGTATGCATGCCGAACAGGCGGCCGACGGGCAGCCCCACCAGTCCGGTATCGCGCCTGGGGTCGTAGGCGACCCCGGCGATGATGCCTATCCCCAGCCCCAGTTCCACGTAGGTCTTGATGACATCGGCGTCGATGGCCTCGAGCACGAAATCCGGATGGACGTCTTGCGAACTGAAGGCCTGGTCGATCGCGCTGCGGCCGGCAAAGGCCCGGTCGTAGGTGATGATGGGATATTGCGCGAGCTGCTCCAGCGTCAGCTTCTTTGCCTGCGATGACGTCAACTGGGCCAGGGGATGGTCGGGCGTGACCACCACGACATGCTCCCAGGTATAGCAGGGCAGCGTCACCATGCCCGGCGTCAGGGCCAGCGCCTCGGTCGCGACCGCCAGGTCGGCCTGCTCGTTCAGCACCATGTCGGCCAATTGTCCCGGGCTGCCCTGTATCAGCGACAGGTGGACCTTGGGAAACAGCTTGCGGAAGGTGGGAATGACCTGCGGCAAGGCGTAGCGGGCCTGCGTGTGCGTGCAGGCGATCGTCAGGCCGCCCTCGTCGCGACGGGCATATTCGTCGCTGACCTTCTTGAGGTTGTCGACCTCGCGCATGATGCGGTCGACGATCTGCGAGACGGCCAGGCCGGGCTTGGTGAGGCCCTTGATGCGCTTGCCGTGGCGTTCGAAGATCTTCACGCCGAGCTCGTCCTCGAGCTCGATGATGGCCTTGGACACCCCCGGCTGGGACGTGTAGAGCATCCTCGCGGCTTCGGTCAGGTTGAAGTCGCGGCGGACGGTTTCCCGGACGAATTTGAATTGCTGCAGGTTCATGGTGCGATTCGCTATGGATCTGCCATCCAACCCCGACGTCAGGATCGTGGCAACCCATAGATCATAATGTAATATACGACGAGCTATTTATTATATTTAGTAATTAGCATAGTCGGATTTCGCAGCATGGCGGCCACATGGCCACCAGCGGGACTCCTGGCCTCAGGCCCCTTTCGGGGCCTTCACCCTGAGGCGGAAATACATCAGGACCGCGGTCAGCGCGGCGACGGCGCCATGCAGGCCGACCAGCGCGACGAAGAAATCCACCCTGCCGTTGTTCACCCATGCCTTGGCCAGGTTGACCATGTTCAGGTAGAACAAGGCCACCAGCATCGCGATCACGATATCGCCCGAGCGGCCCAGCCGCGGGTTCACCGCGCCCAGTGGAATGGCCAGCAATGCCAGGTTGATGGCCAGCAGCGGCATGCTGACGCGCCAGAGCAGTTCGCCGGAAGCGCCCTGCCCGCCGTCGCGCAGCAACTGCATGGTCGAGCGCGCCTTGGTCGACAAGTCGTCCGCGGAAGGCGGCCCCTTGCTCTCCATCCGCACGCCGTATTTCTCGAAACTCATCAGCCGGAACTGCGGCGTGCCGGGCACGAACTCATAGCGATGGCCGGACTCCAGGACCATGAAGCGGTCGCCGTTGGGCTGGTCTTCCAGCAATCCCCCGCCCGAGACCAGCACATTGAGCCGGCCGTTCTCTATCCACCGCGCGAACACATTGTTGACCCGGTCCACCGTGTCGTTGGCGGATTCCACGTAGAACACGCGGTCGATCCCGCTGGACTCCAGGAACTGCCCCGGCGTGACCTTGGAGACGTCGGAACGCTGCTCGTAGCGCTGGCGGTACTCGGCGATCTGCTTCTGGGCCCATGGCGAGGCGCCCAGGGTCAGCGTGGCGATCAGCAGCGCCGAGGGGACGGCGAAACGGAGGATGGGCCTGAACCAGTCGGCCAGGCTCAGGCCGCTGGAGAACCAGACCACCATCTCGGACTCGCGGTAATTGCGGGTGACCGTGGTCAGCACGGCGATGAACACCGAAACCGCGATGATGGTGGGCAGGGCATTGATGGACGAGAACGCGGCGATGCCCGTGACCACGTCGGCGCCGATGCGCCCGGCCGCCGCCTCGCCCAGCAGGCGCACCAGCAGCACGCTGATCCAGACGACCACGAGCGTGGAGAATACGACGCTGGCATGGCTGGTCAGTTCGTCTTTGACGGAGCGCTGGAACAGGGACACGGTACTGGCCTGTGCGAGGGGCCCGCATCTGCGGGATAATTGGCAATCTCGCGACTACATACAGGACGAATCGCGCATGGACTTTAGCACACAGACCTCCGCCCCCGAGAAAACCAAGACCGCCGCACTGGTGGTCGGCGTGCATGCCGACGGCGTGCTGACGCAGGCGGCCGATGCCATCGATCGCGCGGCCCAGGGCGCGGTGCGCGCCGCCGTCAAGACCGACTTCAAGGGCAAGACGGGCGAAACGCTGGTGCTGCGGTCCCTGCCTGGCGTGGCGGCCCAGCGGGTCGTGCTGGCCGGACTGGGTCCGCAGGAAGCCTTCTCGCCCAAGGCGCTGGCCGCCGCCCATCGCGCCGCGCTCGCCGCCGTCGCGGCGCTGGGCGTGACCGAGACCGTATCGGCGCTGGCCGCCGTGCCCCTGCAGGCGGCGGATGTCCGCACCCGCGCGCGGCTGGCCGCGATCGCGGCGGGCGACGTCACCTATCGTTTCGACGCCACCTTCGGCAAGCGCGATGCCGTCACCCGTCCCAAGCTGGCGCGCCTCGCGCTCGCGGTCGAACGGTCCGACGCCAAGGAAGCCGAAGCCGGCCTGCGCGAAGGCAGCGCCATCGCCAACGGCATGTCGCTCGCCCGCGACCTGGGCAACCTGCCCGGCAACATCTGCACCCCCAGCTACCTGGGCGAGACCGCCAAGAAACTGGGCAAGTCGCACAAGCTCAAGATCGAGGTGCTGGACCGCAAGCAGATCGAGGCGCTCAAGATGGGCTCCTTCCTGTCGGTGGCTCGCGGATCCGACGAACCGCCCAAGTTCATCGTGCTGCGCTACGAAGGCGCCAGGCCCAGGCCCGCGGCGCGCGGCAAGGCCGCCGGCAAGGGCCCGGTCGTGCTGGTCGGCAAGGGCATCACGTTCGACGCGGGCGGCATCTCGCTCAAGCCGGCCGCCGGCATGGACGAAATGAAATATGACATGTGCGGCGCCGCCAGCGTGTTCGGCACGCTGCGCACCGTGGCCGAGCTGGGCCTGCCGCTGGACGTGATCGGCGTCGTGCCCGCGTGCGAGAACCTGCCCAGCGGGCGCGCCAACAAGCCGGGCGACGTGGTCACCACCATGTCCGGCCAGACGGTCGAGATCCTGAACACCGACGCCGAGGGCCGGCTGATCCTGTGCGACGCCCTGACCTACGTCGAACGCTTCAAGCCGTCCACCGTCATCGACATCGCCACGCTCACCGGCGCGTGCGTCACGGCGCTGGGCCACGTCAACACGGGCCTGTTCACCTCCGACGACGCCCTGGCCGACACGCTCACCAGCCTGTCGCGCCAGGCCCTGGACCCGGTGTGGCGCCTGCCGCTGGACGACGACTACCAGGAACAGCTCAAGTCCAACTTCGCCGACATGGCCAACATCGGCGGCCCCCCGGCCGGCGCCGTCACCGCCGCCTGCTTCCTGTCGCGCTACGCCAAGGGCTATCGCTGGGCGCACCTGGACATCGCCGGCACGGCCTGGCGCAGCGGCAAGGACAAGGGCGCGACCGGCCGCCCCGTGCCGCTGCTGACCCAGTACCTGCTGTCCCTGGTCTGACGCCGTCCCGCCCATGACCGACATCGACTTCGCCTTCAGCGCCCCCGACCGGCTGCGCACCGCCTGCCAGATCGCCACCCGCCGCCACCAGGCGGGCCACCGGCTGGTGGTGTACTGCCGCGACGCGGGGCGCCTGAACGCCTTCGACCAAATGCTCTGGGCGCTCGACGACATCTCCTTCATCCCCCACGTCCGCGTCAACGACCCCCTGGCGGCCGATACCCCCATCGTGTTGACCGCCTCGGACGCGCCCACGCCCCACCATGACTGGCTGTTGAACCTGGACGACACCTGGCCGCCCATCTACACCCGCTTCCAGCGCGTCATCGAGATCGTCACCAACGATCCCGCCGACCGCGAAGCGGCGCGGGCGCGCTGGCGCTTCTACCAGGAATGCGGCCACAATATCGTGCGGCACGACGTGTCGCGCCACGAGATGCCCTGAGCCGATATGCAAGCCCCCTTCCCTCCGCGCGACGACGCGGGCATCCCGCTCCTGACCGAAGTCCTGGACCTGCCGCCACCGGCCCGGAGGGCCGAGACGGCGCCGCCCGCCCCGCCCTGGGCCGCCCCGGCCGCGCCCGCCGCCCCGGCGGTCCCCGTCGCCCCCAGGCCTGCCGAGGAAGCCGACATCGAGGCGCTGCGCACCGCCATCCTGCAAGACCTGCTCGACCGGGTGGAACCGCTCCTGAAGACACGCATGCGCGCCTCGCTGGAGGTAGCGGCCGCCCGGGCGCTGGAAGACATCGCCTACAACCTGCGCGAGGAACTCGGCCGGCTGGTGGACGAGGCCGTCCAGAAAGAGCTGATACGGCGCGCAGCCATCGAGAGCAAGCCCCTTCCCCCGCGCTGAAGAGGCGCCGGACGCCCGGCGCCGGCCTCCGTAGAATCCACTAAAATCACAGGTTTGGCGTTCGCGGCGCATGGCCGCGCGCCCGACCGACGTATTTCCGGAACACCGATGACCTCAGCCTCTCCCCAACCCCAGACCGAGACCGACGAACTGCCCAAGAGCTTCGAGCCGGCCGCCATCGAGGCGCGCTGGTATCCGCTGTGGGAACAACAGGGGGACTTCAAGGCCGGGGTACACGTCCAGGGTCCGGACAACGCTCAGGCTTTCACCATCCAGCTTCCGCCGCCCAATGTGACGGGAACGCTGCACATGGGCCACGCCTTCAACCAGACCATCATGGATGGCCTGACCCGCTACCACCGCATGCGCGGGTTCGACACGCTCTGGGTCCCCGGCACCGACCATGCCGGCATCGCCACCCAGATCGTGGTCGAGCGCCAGCTCGACGCGCAAAAGGTCAGCCGCCACGACCTGGGCCGCGACAAATTCGTCGAAAAGGTCTGGGAATGGAAGCAGCACTCGGGCGGCACCATCACCGGCCAGATGCGCCGGCTGGGCACCTCGCCCGACTGGACGCGCGAATACTTCACCATGAACGAGGACATGTCGCGCGGCGTGGCCGAGGTCTTCACGCGGCTGTACGAGCAGGGCCTGATCTACCGGGGCAAGCGGCTGGTCAACTGGGATCCCAGGCTGCTGACCGCCGTCAGCGACCTGGAAGTGGTCAGCGAGGAAGAAGACGGCCACCTGTGGCACATCCGCTACCCGGTGGACGGCGGCGATGCCGCCATCGTCGTGGCCACGACCCGTCCCGAAACCATGCTGGGCGACGTCGCCGTCATGGTGCATCCGGAGGATGAACGCTACCAGGCCCTGATCGGCAAGCAGGTCCGCCTGCCGCTGACCGGCCGCCTGATTCCCGTCATCGCCGACGACTACGTCGACCGCGAATTCGGTACCGGCGCGGTCAAGGTCACGCCCGCGCACGATTTCAACGACTACGCGGTGGGCCAGCGCCACGGCCTGCCGATGATTTCCGTCCTGACGCTGGACGGCCGCATCAACGACGAAGCGCCCGAGGTCTACCGCGGGCTGGACCGTTTCGAGGCCCGTACCCGCATCGTGGCCGACCTCGACGCGCAGGGCCTGCTGGCCGAGGTCAAGAAGCACAAGCTGATGGTGCCGCGCGGCGACCGCACCAACGCCATCATCGAGCCCATGCTGACCGACCAGTGGTTCGTCGCCATGAGCAAGCCGGCCCCCGAGGGCACCCACCACCCCGGCAAGTCGATCACCCAGGTGGCGCTGGACGTGGTGGCCGACGGCCGCGTCAAGTTCTACCCCGAGAACTGGACCACCACCTACAACCAGTGGCTCAACAACATCCAGGACTGGTGCATCTCGCGCCAACTGTGGTGGGGCCACCAGATTCCCGCCTGGTACGCCGACGACGGCCGCATCTTCGTGGCCCGCAACGATCAGGAAGCGCGCGAGAAGGCCGCGGCCGCCGGCTACACCGGCCCGCTCACCCGCGACCCGGACGTGCTGGACACCTGGTTCTCGTCGGCGCTGGTGCCGTTCACCACGCTGGGCTGGCCCGAACAGACGCCCGACCTGGCGCGCTACCTGCCCTCGTCCGTGCTGGTCACCGGCTTCGACATCATCTTCTTCTGGGTCGCCCGGATGGTCATGATGACCACCCACTTCACCGGCCAGGTCCCGTTCCGGCACGTCTACATGCACGGCCTGATCCGCGACGCCGAAGGCCAGAAGATGAGCAAGTCCAAGGGCAACACCCTGGACCCGGTCGACCTGATCGACGGCATCGGCCTGGACGGCCTCCTGGCCAAGCGCACCACCGGCCTGATGAACCCCAAGCAGGCCGAGAGCATCGCCAAGAAGACCCGCAAGGAATTCCCCGAGGGCATTCCGGCCTTCGGTGCCGACGCGCTGCGCTTCACCATGGCCGCCTACGCCACGCTGGGCCGCAACATCAACTTCGACCTGAAGCGCTGCGAGGGCTATCGCAACTTCTGCAACAAGCTGTGGAACGCCACCCGCTTCGTGCTGATGAACGTCGAAGGCAAAGACTGCGGCGTGGAAGCCGGCGCCGCCGTGGAACTGTCGGTGTTCGACAAGTGGATCATCAGCCAGCTGCAGCGCACCGAGGCCGAGGTCGCCAAGGGCTTCGACGACTACCGCTTCGACAACATATCCACCGCGCTGTATCGCTTCGTCTGGGACGAATACTGCGACTGGTACCTGGAACTGGCCAAGGTCCAGCTCCAGAACGGCAGCGAGGCCGAACAGCGCGGCACCCGCCAGACCCTGATCCGCGTGCTGGAAACCGTGCTGCGGCTGGCACACCCCATCATCCCGTTCATCACCGAGGAACTCTGGCAGAAAGTTTCGGTGGCGGCCGGCAAGCGCGGCGCCGACGAATCCACCAGCGTGGGCGTGCAACCCTACCCCGCCGCCCAGGCCGAGAAGATCGACGAAGCGGCCGAAGCCGCGATGGCCGAGCTCAAGGCCCAGGTCGACGCCGTGCGCGCGCTGCGCGGCGAAATGAACGTGCCGCCCTCGCAGAAGGCGCCGCTCAACGCCACCGGCAACCGCGCCGCGCTGGAGCGCAATGCGCCCTACCTGGCGGCCCTGGCCCGGCTGACCGAGGTCAAGGTGGTCGACCAGTTGCCCGACGTCGTCGGCGCCCCCGTGCAGGTGGTGGGCGACGCCCACCTGATGCTGCACATCGAGGTCGACGTGGCCGCCGAGAAAGTCCGCCTGGACAAGGAAATCGCCCGCCTGGAAGGCGAAATCGCCAAGGCCCATGGCAAGCTGGGCAACGCCAGCTTCGTCGACCGCGCCCCGGCCACCGTGGTGGAGCAGGAACGCGCCCGGCTGGCGCAGTTCAGCGACACGCTGGAGAAGGTGCGGGAACAGCGGGTGAAGCTGGGATAGGCCACGGCGCTCACATACATTGATCTGCAAGCACGGCCCCTTCGGGGGCCGTTCTTTTGCCTCCGGTCCCCGCCCGCGCCGGGGCCGGGGCCGGACTATGACAAAACGGTCACGCTGATGATTGAAAGATTCCAGCATGCTTGACAAACTGTCTCCACAAGGAGACACTTGGCATGTTGATAATCAAGAGGACGAGCCAGTTCGCAGAATGGCTGCACTGGCTGAAAAGCCCAAGTGACCGTGGCGCCATCCTGATGCGGCTCGTGCGCGTCCAGCACGGGCTCTTCGGCGACGTGCGCTCCATCAGCGGAGGTATCCACGAACTCCGCCTGCATATCGGCCCAGGCTATCGGCTCTACATCGCGCGGGAAGGAGCCGAAGTCTATGTCCTGCTCTGTGCGGGCACCAAAAGCACGCAGAAACACGATATCGAACTCGCCAGAGCCATCTGGCGGGACTTGAAGCGGGAGCGACACGCATGACAGCGCCGGCTAGAACGACTATCGCCGAATTTGATCCGGCTGAATTCCTGCGAGACGAAGCAAGCATCGCCTGCTTTCTCGCGGAAGCGGCCGGCGACCCAAACCCCGACGTCTTTCTTGCCGCGCTGGCAGCCGTGGCGCGTGCGCGCGGCATGAGCGACATTGCGCGCAAGACGGGATTGGGCAGACAAAGCCTGTATAAGGCGCTAGCCCCTGGAGCTAATCCACATTACCTCACCCTGCGCAAGGTCATGGACTCGCTGGGCGTCACTTTCACTATCGCAGCCAAGACCTTGTGATACGTCCGGCCCCAGGCTTAGCGAGCCGTCGTATTCCTGGCCACACGGACCGGCTTGACCACCGCGCCGAAGCGATCATGGATAAAGGCCGCCACTTTCTCTCCCCATAGCCGGTGCCCGGCCGTGGTCGGATGCATGGAGTCCGCGAACAAATAATGCTGGTCGGCATCCGGCTCCACCAGCGTGGCGGGGGTGCACAGCAGCGCGTCCACCTCGCCCTGCGACGTGTCGTAGCTGGTACAGGCGGGTTTGTCGGTCACGGTCAAGCCCACCGCGGCGGGGTCGTCGACGGCATCGTCGATCAGGCTGGCCAGGTCGAACACCTGCACGCCGGTCCTCGCCAGCCCCGCGGCCACGAGTTCGTTGTAGCCCTCGGACACGTCGGTGGCGAGGTCTTCCAGTTCGGTGTTGCGGATGAAGGGCAGCATGCCCAGATCCGGAAGGTTGACGTAGACGATGCGCTTGGCCCCGGCCGCGGCCAGCCGCTTGAGCTGCGCCACCATGGCGGCCGCCTTGGCCCGGACCAGCGCCTCCATCCGGTCGTCGGCGTCGGAAGCGGGCTCGGGCTCGGTTTCCCCCAGGGCCTGGAAGGCATCGAGGAAATCGTTGCCGCCGCCCTGCACCAGCACCAGTTCCGTGCCGTCGAAACCGTTGTGCGCGGCCAGGTAGCGGTCGATCTGGGACTTGATGGAAACGGCGGTTTCGCCCTGGAGCCCGCCATCGGCGGGAACGCCGTCCGGAGCCGTCTCGGCGTCGGCCTCGATATGGGCGCCCCCCTGGGCATAGCCATTGCCGCCCAGGTCGACGATGCGGCCGCCCTGCCCGCGCGGGCCGAAATCGACCTGCTGGTTGGGCCTGACCGGCAGTCCCAGCGCGTCGGCCACCACTTCCACCCAGACTTCCCCGGGCTTGGTCGTGAAGCGCTGGCCCGTCGCGCTGCGCGCGGCGGGATCGGGATGAGAGGCCCCCGGATTATAGGTGCCGACGTCGCTCAGGCTGTCGCCGAAGGACACGATGGCGCTGATCGGCCCGGTCACGACCGGGCGCGCGGCGTGGTCGCGGAAGGCCATTGCCGCCATGCCGCCCACGACGAGCAGCGCCAGGACCAGGAGCCAACGCATTGACGGTAGCCGCATGGGGATCACCTTGGGGGAGAACGATTGCGCCAGCATATGCCGGCTGCGGTATGACACGCCGCCCGGGGGCAGGTTCAGTGCCACCGGGCGAGGGAAAATCCTGAGCGGTTCGTCAGCGGCGCTTCATGTAGTGAACGAACACTTCGCCGTCGTCGGTCTGCCCCAGCAGCTCGTTGCCAGTCTGCTTGGAAAAGGCCTGGAAATCGCGCACCGACCCCTTGTCGGTCGCCACGACCTTCAGCACCTGTCCGCTCTCGAGCGTCGCCAGCGCCTTTTTCGCGCGCAGGATGGGCAAGGGACATTTGAGTCCCTTGGCATCCACCTCCAGGTCGAACGCCACCGGTTCGGTATTCATTGCGCCTTCTCCCGCCACGCCGCTCACAGGCGGCCTTCGACCCAGCCCCGCACGCTGGCGAGCGCCTGCGGCAGGCCGGAGGGATCGGTGCCGCCGGCCATCGCCATGTCCGGCCGACCGCCGCCCTTGCCGCCCACCTGCTGGGCCACGAAATTGACCAGCTCGCCCGCCTTGACCTTGCCGGACACATCGGCCGTGGCGCCGGCCACCAGGCTGACCTTGCCGCCGTCGACGGCGGCCAGCACGATGGCGGCGGATTTCAGCTTGTTCTTGAGTTGGTCCACGGTCTCGCGCAGGGACTTGGGATCGACGCCGTCCAGCTTGGCGGCCAGCACCTTCACACCCTTGATCTCGACCGCCGAGGCCGCCAGGTCATTGCCGGCGCTGCTGGCCAGCCGGCTCTTGAGCTGGCCGATTTCCTTTTCCAGGCTCTTCAGCTGGTCCTGCACCTGGCCGATGCGCGCCGGCAGGTCGCCCGGCTGCACCTTGAGCGCGCCCGCGGCCGAAGCGAGCGTGGCGTTCAGGTTCTGCAGGTAGGACAGGCTGTTGTCGCCGGTGATGGCCTCGACCCGGCGCACGCCGGCGGCCACGCCGCCCTCGCCCACGATCTTGAACAGGCCGATGTCGCCGGTGCGGCCCACGTGCGTGCCTCCGCACAATTCCCGCGAGAAACCGATGTCCAGCACCCGCACCTCGTCGCCGTATTTTTCGCCGAACAGCGCCATGGCGCCGCCCTTGACGGCATCGTCATAGGCCATCAACTGCGCCTGCACCGGCGTATTGGCCAGCACCTCGCGGTTGACGATGGCTTCCACCTGCGCGATCTGGTCGGCATTCATGGGCGCGTCGTGCGCGAAGTCGAAGCGGGTCTTGTCCGGGTCGACCAGCGAGCCCTTCTGCTGCACGTGCTCGCCCAGCACCTGGCGCAATGCCTTGTGCATCAGGTGGGTGGCCGAGTGGTTGCGCATCGTGCGCGCCCGGCGGACTTCGTCCACCCGGGCATCGACCGTATCGCCCACCGCCAGCGCACCGGACACCAGCTTGCCATGGTGGCCGAACACGTCGGCCTGGATCTTCAGGGTGTCTTCCACATCGAAACGCACCGCGCCCTGCACCAGCACGCCGGCATCGCCCACCTGCCCGCCCGACTCGGCGTAGAACGGCGTGCGGTCCAGCACCACCACCGCTGCCTGGCCGGCCTCGATGCGCGGCACCGACGCGCCGTCCACGTACAGGGCCGTGACCTTGCCTTGCGCGGCCAGGTGCGTATAACCCTCGAATACGGTCTTGGCGCCGTCGTACGACAGGCCGGCGGCCATCTTGAACTTGCCGGCGGCGCGGGCCTGCTCGCGCTGGCGGGTCATGGCGGCCTCGAAGCCGTCCATGTCCACGTCCAGGTTGCGCTCGCGGCAGATGTCGGCCGTCAGGTCCACGGGGAAGCCGTAGGTATCGTACAGGTTGAACAGCGTCTCGCCGTCCAGCGCGGCGCCCGGCTTCAGGGCAGCCAGCGCGCCGTCCAGGATCTTCATGCCGTGCTCCAGCGTTTCGCCGAAACGCTCTTCCTCCTGGCGCAGCACCTGCTCCACCCGCGCCTCGGCCTTGGCCAGCTCGGGATAGGCCTCGCCCATCTCGGCCACCAGGTCCTTGACGATGCGGTGGAAGAACGGCTTGGTCTGGCCCAGCTTGTAGCCGTGGCGCAGCGCGCGGCGGATGATACGGCGCAGCACGTAGCCGCGGCCTTCGTTGCCGGGAATGACGCCGTCCACGATCAGGAACGAGCAGGCGCGGATGTGGTCGGCGATCACCTTCAGCGAATTGTTCGCCAGGTCGGTACAGCCGGTCTCGCGCGCCGCGGCCTTGATCAGGCTCTGGAACAGGTCGATCTCATAGTTCGAGTGCACGTGCTGCAGCACGGCCGCGATGCGCTCCAGGCCCATGCCCGTGTCCACGCAGGGCTTGGGCAGCGGGTTCAGCGTGCCCGCCGCATCGCGGTCGAACTGCATGAACACCAGGTTCCAGATCTCGATGTAACGATCGCCGTCTTCCTCGGGCGATCCCGGCGGGCCGCCCCAGATTTCCGGGCCATGGTCGTAGAAGATCTCCGAGCACGGGCCGCAGGGGCCGGTGTCCGCCATCTGCCAGAAGTTGTCGGAGGCGTAGCGCGCGCCCTTGTTGTCGCCGATACGGACGATGCGTTCGACCGGCACGCCGATCTCGTTCTGCCAGATGCCGTAGGCTTCATCGTCTTCCTGGTAGACGGTGACCCACAGCTTTTCCTTGGGCAGCTTGTAGACCGCGGTCAGCAGTTCCCAGGCGTAATGGATGGCGTCGCGCTTGAAATAGTCGCCGAAGCTGAAATTGCCCAGCATCTCGAAAAACGTATGGTGCCGGGCCGTATAGCCCACGTTTTCCAGGTCATTGTGCTTGCCGCCTGCGCGCACGCTGCGCTGCGAAGACGTTGCGCGCTTGTACGGACGCACTTCGTTGCCCAGGAAGACGTCCTTGAACTGGACCATGCCCGAATTGGTGAAGAGCAGGGTCGGGTCGTTGGCAGGCACCAACGACGAGGACGGCACCACGGTGTGGCCCTTGGACTCGAAGAACTGAAGGAATTTCTGACGGATCTCGGCGGATTTCATCGCTGCACGCAGGTAGGGGGATGAATCGCCAACTACACCCGTTTGCATCCCCGGATAGATATCGAATCGCTAATTATAGAGGGACTGTCGAGGGACCGCTCCGCCGGCCGGATCGGGGAAATGGGGCCGGACGCGCGGCTCGCTCAAGGCTGTGGCGGCAACGCGGGCGCGGGCTTCATCCGCTTTCGCTGCGATAACTGGCCATGCTCCTCCTCGTACAGCAGTTTTGCCGCGATCGCCAACGCCCTGGCCTGCTCCGCCTCGTATTTTTCCACGGAGAAAGCCCGGACGACGCGCTCGTCCTTGGTCACCCTCTTGAAAAGATAGCGGCCCGGCTTGTCCTCGCCCAGGGCTTCGAAATATACGCCTGGCGGCAGCGCGTCCTCCTTCGCCAGTTGCCGGGCCGCGTCCTGGATGTCCTCGGGAAGTTCAGCCAGGAATCCGGTATGCCTTGAGCGGCCGCGCGGCCTGCCGACCCTGGAAGTACCGCTCTCGCCGGCCTCCTGGCGTCCCAGCGCGCTCGCGAAGCGTTGCCTCGCCAACGCCTCGCGGCGCGGAACCAGCCCAGTCGTGTTGACCGTCCCGTCCCTGGCAAATTGCAGTGCCGCGGTATGCGCCGCGCCCTTTGACTCATAGACATGATCGGGAAGATTGGTGGCGATATAGCCTGCCCCGCTTGAGATTACTGCTATTGCCATCGTTTTCTCCAAGGACGACCGCTATCCACGCCTGCGCATGAGTGACAGCCCCGGCGCGACGGGTTCCTCGGCCCGCGGCATGGGAGCCTCAGCCCGGCATCTCGTGATAGCAGGATGACTGGAAACCGCCGTTCTGGAAAAAATAGCCCGAGTATCCGTTGTTCACCGGCTGCAAATGCCGATTCTGATTCGAAAAGGCCCCGTGTCCGGCGCTATAGCTTTCCCAGGTGTACTGGGCCCAGGCCCACACGGCGCCGTAGTACCCGGGGCTGCAATAGGCGCCCGAAACCCTGATCCCATAGTGGGTTATGTCCAACACCAGCGTAGCGCCGAGAAATCCCTCGCCGACCTCGCATCGGGTGGTCCAGGGTGTCAACACGCACAACCTGTACCAGTTGTCCTGCCGCACGTTGTGAACCTGGACTTCCGCACCTGGACTGCCTACCACCACACGGATCATGGATGGCAGTTCGTTCGATCCGCTCCGGCCTTCCCACACCTCGCGGAAGTAGAGTTCCGCACCCGCCATGCGATCAAGCAGCTCTTGGATGGTCGCAGGCGCGCGTGGCTCCGAGGGGGCATCAGGCGGGGGCGCGACCGGACGATCCGGCATCACCCGCGCCGCCACCCCCGTTATGTGCGTGGAGTCCACCCAGGGCGTCCGCGTCTGCGGCGGCGCCGGTTGCGCGCCGGCATTCAGCCCGACCAGGACGCATCCTGCCCCCAGGAACACGATTCGCTTCATTCCGCCTCCTTCAGTATTTGCAATAGACCTGGGCGATGGCCTTGGCCGGACCACCAAGCACCGCCCCGTCGTAGTCCAGCAATTGCACCAACCACCCCGCCCCGGCATCCACGGCTTTGCGGGTGAACGACGCGGCCGTGGACGACTCGATCTGCGGCAACAGATAGATCAGTGGCGTGCCGGCGGCGGTGCCTAGCCGTCCGCAGACAGGTTTCTGCACCGTTTCGCCAGAAGCGACGATCTGGCTGCCGGTCATGACGTAGCTGGACAGCAGATCGTCGGCCCGCATCCAGACCCCCAGGCGGCAAACCAGGCCGGTACCCGAGCCGGAATCGGTGGCGAAGGCGCCGTTGGGCGTGCAGGCGGTACCTGCCGCAGCCATAGCGGCGAGCTCGCGCCACGTGCCGCCGGCGCATACCAGGAGTCCGCCCGCGGAAGTACGGGCGAACTCCGCGTTGGCGCCGGCCTCGGTCGACACCCGGGACATGCAGGAGGTATTGGCCGTGGCCACTTCCCGGAGGCCCAGCCGGTCGGCGGACACACCGGCATGCCCGACGAGGTCGCGGCCGGCCACGGAAAGCGCAAGACCCGCTCCCGTCGCGACGATCATCTGGCCCGCGGTCACGCGCAGTGTGGGCTGCGCGTCGGCGGCATCGAAGATCGATCCCCTATCCGTGGATAGCCCGGCGGCGGCCCGGATGCGCTGGCTGGCGACGATGCCCGACGCGGGGTCGATCCGGACGACGCTGCCATCGTCCGCGCGGAACAGGCCCGTCTTGGTCTGCAGCACGCCGGCGCACTGGACGGACAGCACACCGGTGTTGGCCGCCGTCAGGCAATCGCCGGCCGCCCCGCGCAACGCCAGGGAGCCGTGCAGCCGTACCGCGCCTCGCACGTCCAGCTCGCCTTGCAGGTCAGGGTTGCGGCTGTCCCGCATGCGCACGAACTGCTGGAACAAGGTGGTATCCAGGCTCGCCTGGGCGCCCACGACTCCCGCCGCCGCGCCCAGCGGATTGGGAACGGCGTAGGTCGCGCCACGCAGCACGGCCGGTTGGTCTGGATACGCCGCGGCACCGTATCCCCCGCTGGCCATGACGACCTGCGCCAGGATACCGGGATCCGGTTCGGCCCTCCCCTGCGCGCGCAGCGGCGTGGCGGTATGAATCAAGGCATCCATCCTGCATGCGGTCCCCGGACAGTCGCCGCTGCGCTCGATGCGGATGGCGACCCTCTGGTTGAACGGCGTGCGGTCCGGAAATCCACGCTGCAGCATGCCGGCCCCCCGCAGTTCGTCCAGCGTGGGCGCGAGCGCATGCGCCACGCCGGCGACGGCCGCGCCACCGGCCAACGTGTCGTAGTGCCTGACCAGATAACCGTCCATGGCGCCCTTGATGGCGAGCAGGTACGTGCCCGTGGCCTGGGCAGCCGCGTCGTCCACCTCCCGGATCAGGCGACCGCCCGCCAGCACGGCGAGCACCATGGCGATGCTGGCGGCGATGGCCAGTTCGATCAGGGTCCATCCCCATTGGCGCGCCGCGAAGGCGGCCGGCAAGCGTGCGGCCTGAGCATGCGACATGGGATGCCCTAGCGCGCGGTGAACGAAAAGGAATTCGTATCGCCGCTGGTGCAGGCGGCATCGGCGCCCGTGGCGTTGTAGGCCCCCGCGGTGCCACCGGTGCCCGGCTGCTTGACCGTGACGCCATTGATGACGATGCGCTCGGACACGCGTTGCATGACCGCGGCCAGCGCGGGGCATGCCGCTTCGTTGACCTTGTCCAGCGTCAGTCCGAAAGCGTCGCCGGACGTGGTGATCGTGTCGGCGGCGAGCACGACACGACCGTCGGTCGCCCCCAGGCCGTGCCGGACCGTGGCCGAGGAACCGGCTCCGGCAACGGTGATGACGCTGCTGCTGCGCAAGGCGTGGGCGAGCTGGACGATGCCTATGCCCGTATAGGGTGTATTGCCCAGCCCCTGGCCGGAGACTTTGGTCCGCGCGATGAAACGATGCAGCTCCTGCCCCACCGCCGGCACCTTGTTCTCGATGATGTAGCCATTGATCGCGGGAATGCCGATGATGGCCGCGATCAGGACGATGGCGGCGACGATGGCGACCTCGACCAGGGTGAAACCCTGCTGGCGGCCAGGACGGGCGTGAAAAAAACGGAACATGCGTGATACCTCATCGGCTGGAGTAATAGTTGGTCAAAGCGGAACGCATCTCGTTGACGACGCCGACATGCCAGAAGACCAGCGACAACGCGACGCCGACGGCAGCCAGCAGCAGCACCCAACGGGCCGCCAGCGCCCTCCTGGCGACCTGCCGCAGCGACCGCTCCTCCAGCCGCGCGCGTGTCTGCTGCAAGGCGCGGTCCATGCCGCGTGCCGCGATCAGGTCATCCAGGAACCACAGGGTCTCGGGCTCGACGATGCCGGTATCGAAGGTGGCGCTGCCCACCCGGCCGTCGTCGATGTTGGCGATCATCCTTTCCAGGTGCCAGCGCCGCCACGGATTGGCGCCTTCCACCTGCAGTTCCAGGGCTTCGCGCAGCGCGGTGCTGACGTTGCCGCGCCGCTTGACCATGGCCGCCAGCGAAGCCAGGAAACGTATGCCCTGCAGGTCCCGATAGAGGCGCCAGATGAAATGCCGGTCCAGCACCCGGCGGACACGGCCGGTGAGATTGGGCAGGGACCAGCCGGTGAAATAGACGACCAGGCCCAATGCCAGCACGGACACGAACAGGTTGCCGTGGATGAGCTCGGCAAAGGCATAGAGCCGCCGGGTCAGGTTGCCCAGGAACTCATCGGGAACGGCGCCGAACGCGCGCTTCAGGCGCGGCACCGTGAACAAGGGCACGGCAACGATCATCCCGAACGAGACCAGCACGGCGGCAAGCGCCGCCGACAGGGTGGCGGCCAGCGTGCGCCGGGCCTCGTCGGCCAGGCGGGTCACCGCCGCCACGTCGCGCAAGGTCTGTTCGAGCGCGCCGGCGCCTCCCCGCTGGGCCATCCGAAGCAGGCTCAGGTCATCGTCCGGCAGGGTCGAGCGCAGGGTCTCGTGGAGATCGCCGCCGGCGTTCTGGTAGCGCATCGCCCAATGGGCCGACAGCATGCCCCGCGCGTGGCCAGCATAACGCCGGGCATCGTCCAGGAAGATGTCGCGCAGCGTCTTGCGGCCACCGCTGGCCTCCATGACATCGGCAAGATAGTCGTAGTAGTCGGCGCGCCCCGCCCGGAACCGCGCCGCGCACCAGGCGACGCGCGCGCGTTCGCGAAGCGTGCTCATGCGAAGCGACGTCCGAGGGGCGCCGGCACCCGGCCGGATGCCAGCCTGCGCGGCCGCCGGCGTCCGGATGTTCCAGGCGGCGCCCGGGTCCCGCGCAGCTCGACGGTCTCGAAGCTGACGAACCGGGGCTCGATGTCGCGCGGATCGACCAGGCCTTGCGATGCCTTGTAGATCGCGCACTCCATCGCCGTCTTGCCGGCCATGTCCTCATGGTCGAACGCGCCGCGGCGCTGGAGCCGGAAGTAGTCGCGCAGCGCCAGCGTGTCCGCATCGCGTACCAGCCGCAGGAAGCCGTCGTCGACGGAAGGGTCGATCATCTCGGCGGCGACGGTGCGCCCCGCGTAGCCGTGCAGTTCCGCCAGGGAGCTCTGCCGGCATGCGGGACAGCCATCCGGGTTGCGCACCCTCAACGCCAGGATATCCAGCGCATACAGGGCGTGCAGACGATCGGCGTAGCGTCGCCAGTGATCGGGCCCCTGGCCGGCGCCCGCGGCAGTGCCTGCACGCTCGAACAGGATGGTCAGCGGCAAGGCACAGTGCCGGCACAACGCCGGCAGCAGCGTCTGGTAGACAAGCAGCTTCAGGATTCCGGGCGTTGCCAGCAGCCTGCGGGAGACGCCGATGAAATCCGAGGCCAGGCGGTCCGGGATCAACGCCGCGCCGCCCGCGTGCGTCGTGGTGTACAGGTTGCTGCCCGAACTGGCGAGATCCATGAAGGCCCTGCCCGTGGAACGATCGCGTATCTCGCCTATGAGCAGGTCGTTCATGGCGGACCGCTTGATGGTCTTGAGCTTGGCGTCGAATTCGTTGGACACCGCGCCATCCAGCGATCGGCTGACGCTGTTCTGGAGCGCGTTGGGGATGAGATATTCGACCGGATCTTCAAGCGTGATGACTTTGCGGGTAGGCGGAATCCGGGACATCATCGACGCGATGGTGGTCGACTTGCCGGACCCCACCACCCCCGCGAGCACGATCGCGCCGCCTTCGGCGACCAGCGCGCGCTCAAGGACCCGGATCTGCGAAGGCAGATACCCGAGGCGGGCGAAATCCGGCGGCTGCTCGCGCATGTCCATCCTCAGCAGCCGCATGGTGACCGAGGCGCCCGCGTCGGTGGCCAGCGATGCCCAGCGCAACATGAACGACACCCCCTCCACGTCGTGCAGGATGCTGCCCTGCTGCTCGACCATGGGATCGAAGACGGCGCCGTTGCCACCCTGTATGTCCATGTAGGCGACGGCCAGCACCTCCCGCAGCGTGCTGGTCTGCATGCCGCGGAACCTTTCCGGCATCACGTAGCGGCCGCCCAGGGTGTAGCGGATCTCGGATTCGGGGTGGGCCGCCCGCAGGTTGACGTGGATGTCGCTGGCGCCATGGCGCGCGCCCCAGGCGACGATGTCATGGAACGCCGACGCCATGGCGCTCTTGACCGGATCGAGCAGCACCCGGCGGCGCGAACGCAGGGTGTCCCCCGTGATCTGTCCGCGCACGATGGACAGCAGCAGCGTCGCCGGCACCACGATGCGCGCGGGACTGGCCAGGGTCCGGCCCCGCGCCCGCACCATGCGTTCGAACTCCTCGATCTGCTCGCTGCGCGCATAGTCATCGACGGTGAACAGGGCCACCCGGCCATCCTCCAGCTCGACGGGAGAGAGCTTGTCCAGCAGGTTGCCGACGTCGAATCCCGAACGCAGCACGCGCTTGAAGGCGGGCGTCATCCGGGCGAGCTGGTCGCGGCCGTCCAGGCGCGCGACCTGCGCCGGCGACACCGGGCCACCGCCGGGACACATATCCTCCCTATCCTCCGGACGGGACGCGGGGGTCGCGCCCGACGCGCTCAGGCGGTTGCCGGCCAGCAGCGTCACGACCGACCTGCCCCAGATGAGCGGACTCATGGCCGCCCTCCCAAGGGAGGCACGAATATCGGCGGCATCGCCGGCATGGGGGCCGAGCCGGACGGCCCCGCCGCCGCCATGGCGCCCGGCGTGGACGGCAGGATGCAGGCCGACCGCACCGAGGCCCCCTTGCGCAGGTAGACGCAGCCGTCGTCGATGCGCTGCAGCCGATATTCGCCAGCCGCGTCCGTGGCGCCGCGAGGCAGCTCGTCGCCCTGGCGATAGAACCGGGGTTCGCCATTGACCTGCACGATCGCGTTCAAGGCGCCCTTCAATCCGTACAGGGACGTCAGCACGACCCGGTCGCCACGGCGGGCCTGGGCAGGAGCGGCCTTGGCAACGGGCGCCTGACGGGCGCGTTCCGCGGCCAGGGCGCGCGCGGTATCGATGCGCAGCAGCTCGCGCACCGTGTCCAGCTCGTTTTCGGCGGCCTTCGCCGGGACACCGGACATGGACAGGACGGCCACCGCGGCCACGGCGAGCCGCCGGTTTCGCTCAGTCGCGCGCATAGAGGACTCCAGACATGCCGGCCATGAGCCGGCTCCGGTTCAAGGAAAATTCGGCGGCGGCATCGACTGTGAGCGACACCGCGCGCCATTCGACCTGGTTCGCCAGCAGCCCCGGTATCAGGAACATCGACCGCAGCGGCCCTTCCAGGGCCAGTGGCCGCTCGTAGACGGCCGGCATCGCCGGCGGCGCGGCCAGGGCGGCCCCGTGCCCGTCGCGCGGGGGCTCCAGCCTGACGGACACGGTTTCCCCCAGCGTCGCGCCCGACATCAGGGGCAGGATCTGTTGCAGCGCGGTGATGGTCTTGTCGTCGTGCTCGGCCCGGCTCCTGAGCCGCGACGGCTCCAGCGCCTGCCCGCCATCGGCGACGGCGAACCGGGCCACGACGGCATCCATGGGCTGCCATGTCTCGCTCCAGCCCGGCGGGCGCACCGCGAGAAAACTGGCGTTGGTGGCCAGCCGGTGGACCCGGCCGTACCGGGCCCGGCAGGCCCACCCCCGCTCCATGCCGCGCGAGCACTGCGCGGAAGACAGCCCCCATCCGCCAAGCTCGACGGGCAGTTCGGCCAACGCGCCCAGGATGGCCAGCCCATCGCTTTCGGCATGCAGGCGTATCCGCTGGCGGAAGGCTTCGTACACCTGGGCCCAGGCCGCCTCGGGATCGACACCGGGCGACGCGGACGTGTTGCCGGCATCCACGTGGCGATACCAGTCCCAGCCGCTGCGCAGCAGGAATGCCGCGACGCAGCCCAGGGCCGCGACGACCAGCGGCCGGGGAATGGCCGGCATGCTCCAGCCGCACGGCTGGAGCCGGCAGGCGTTCGAGGCCTCGCCCAGCAAGGCCGGCAGCGACGCCTCGCCAAGATCGCCGGGACCCGCGTCCAGGATGACGAGTTCATCGCCGTGATGCGCCATCAGGCCATCCAGGGCGGCCTGGGCGCCGGCGGCGCTGTCGTGCACCCGGTCGGAGTGCGTCAGGACCTTGCCTGCCTGGGCGGCCACCACCCAGATGCGCCCGTCCGGCAGTTCCGCCCGCAAGGCGACGACGCCCTGCCTGTGGTCCGACGCGAAAGCCAGCGCCCCGCTATGAAGCTGGTCCGCCAGGCGACGGTCGGCCCGGTTCAGCCGGATCACGCCGACGGCCTCCGAGCCCGGCGCGTGGGCAAGGTGCGACGCCTTTGCCTCCCTGGCTTTTTTCCGGGCCCGCTGGTCCAGCCTGCTGCCCAGGATGGTGTGCCAGCGCATGCCCAGGACCAGCACGCGTTCGTCGCCGGCGAATCGAAGCAGGACGTAGTCGTTCATGGCGGATCAGAAGCCTTCCTCGACCTGCGCCGTGATGAGCACGACCGTATTGCGGCGCTCGCGCGCGGTCTTGCCCGAGCCGCCCAGCAACATCGGCGCCCCGTCGTCCAGCCGGCGCTTGTCGTACTGGTCCTGCGACCGTTCGAAACCCGACACCAGCACGGGCTGCCCGGGCCGCAGTTCGACCTGCTGCACGGTGCCCATGCCGTCCACGGTTTTCTGCTGCAACTGCACCTGGTTGCCGCTGGCGCCGAAGGTCAGCGTCTTGAGCGGCTGGGCGACCGTGTTGTCGTAGGCGATGGTGAGCAGGATCTGGCCGTCGTCCTGGGCATCGGGGATCACGGTGAGGAAGGACCCGACGGTTTCTTCCTTCTGCGTGACCGACGGCGCGGTGGAGGTTCCCGCCGACGACGCCACGGTGGTGACCTGCACCTGGTCGATGTAGGTGAACGTGGTGCGCACCGCGTGCGTGACCGGCCGGCGGTTCAGGGTCTGCAACGGCACCGTGGTATGGCGGGTGATGGTGGCGATCTCGCTCAGGGCCTTCAGCACCACCGCCGACCCGTCCCAGCGGCCACCGGTGATGGACAGGCCCAGGCCCGACCCCGCGACGTCCGACACCCGCGACGCCGGCGAACCCGCCTGCGCGGCATCCCGCGTGCGGCGATAGATCAGGTTCCAGTCTATGCCCTGCTCGGTCTGGTTCCTGGCCACCAGTTCGATCTCCTCGAACATCAGGCGCACGCGCCGGGTCAAGGCCTTGTTCTCGCGTTCCAGGAACGCCGCGACACGGTCCAGCGCCTCGGGCGTGTCGGTGACGACGACAAGCCCGGAGGCATCCCCATTGGCCACCAGGGTGCCGGCACGGGTCAGAAAGGGCTCGAGCTTGGCCTTGACCGCGCCCAGCGCATCGCCACCGCCGGACTCGATGCGCGTGGACGAGGTGCTTTCGAAGGCGCCGGCGCCACCGCCCGCCGCGCGCCCCAGGCTGGCCGCCGCGGAAGCCTTCAGCGTGAGCGCACGAACGTTGAAGACCCGGGTATCCGTGCGAAAAAACACGATGGCACCGGCCTCGTACTTCCAATGGACGCCCAGCCGGCTGGCGGCCATGTCGAGCAGGCGGGGCAACGGATGCAGGCCCGTCGGCAGGCTGACCCGGGCGGCGGCCGGCGGCCCCGCAACCGCCGCCTGGGCCAGGGTCAGGCGCGGGAGGAAGGCATCCTGGGGCAGCAGGGCCTCCGGCCGGACGCGTACCTGTATGCCGGTGGCCAGCGCGATCTGCTCGCCCAGCGTGGAGAGGTCGACCCGGCCGTCGGGGAACATCAGGGCGGTCTCGACCGATGCCCGGAGCGCCTCGGGCAGCGTGACCTCGCGCGACAGCGGCTGGGGCCGGCCCGCCAGCCACGGGCGGCCGACTTCCTGCGCCCGGACCCGCTCACGCTCGCCCGCCACGGCCTGCTGGAACGGAATGCGGGCGGCAGCGATGTTGTCGGAAGCACGCGCGGCGTCGGCGTCGATGTGGCGCATGGCTGCGAACTGCCCGCAGCCCGATACCAGAAGGGCCAGGGCGGCAACCCCAACGGGAAAGCGCGGAACCTTGACCATGGCCTACCCCTGGCGTCCGGCCGGCGCGCTGGTCCGGTCGCACGACTCGGCATGGGGAACGACGCGCAGCACGCGATTGGAATAGAAGCACGGCTGCAAGGGATGGACGGACAGCTCGGTGGAAGCCAGCAGTTCGCGCACGGCCGTCTTGAAGTCGCCGCCCAGGCTGGCCGACCCGGCCAGCGGGATGTCGACATCGACCGTCCAGTGCTCGGGCTCGAACGTCCAGCCGGCCGCCGTGGCCCAGCGGCGCAGGGCCTGGCGCATGGTCCGGTCGGCCGGCGTGGCATCGTACGGAGCGCGGCGGACGGAAGCGGGATCCACGGCGGGAACATGTCCCGTACCAGAGGCCGCGGCATGCGTTCGAGCAAGCGCGAGCGGCTTCATCGCCGCGAACGACGGCTCGTCCGGCTCGGACGGATATCCTTCCCCACGGCTGAACCCGTCGGCCCCGGACCGGGCAACGTGTCCCTGGTACTGCGCTCGTGCCACGACCTCGCCTATCCGCAGCAGGTACTCGCGGGCCGTGCCGGCCACCACCGCGTACCCGCCCTGCCAGGCCACCGGCGCCAGCCTTTCGCCTTGGGCCCCCACGCTGAAGATGGCGGGCGGCACCTGCCCGGCACGGAATTGCAGATAGGTCTGCCGCCCATCGTCGAAAACCTGCACGGGCGCGACACGTTTGTCGCCCACGATGCGATAGGAGAAATCGAAGGCGCCATCCCTTCCGACATGCTCCGCCGGCAGGGCTTGCGCGAAGGCGGCTCCGCAGACGAGCCACGCGGCGGCGAGGGTGATACGGCACGGATGCATAGAGGACCCTTGGCAAGGCGGCGCGGCCAGACCGCGCCCAGGCATGCATCGTGCCGGGTCCCCTCCCGCCCGGATAGCGTGTGAACTACTTATCGCGGGATGTTTTCATCCATGTCCGGCGGCCGCGGGCAGGCCGCCGTGGCGCGCGAAAAAATCGCACAGCAGGCCGCCGAGCAGGTCCTCGCCCGAGCCGAAATGCGCGACGATGGAAAGATGGTTGTGCCGCGGCATCGACATGAACTGGCTGCGGCGGTTGCCGCAGGCCCGCAGGCGCATGAAGAACTCCGCGCCATAGCAGTCCAGCAGGGGATTCTCGTGTTCGGCCACGGCGATGAACAGCGGCATCGCGGCCGCATGGACCATGTTCACGGGCGACCGCCGCTCGTGCTCGTCCGCTTCGTCGCCGAAGTACGCCCGCACACCCTCCGCATTGGGATTGGCCGGCAGGACATCGGCACGCAGCCGGCCGGAAAGGATGGCCGCCGCCAACACATGCCGGCGCGCATCTCCCGCGAAATCGGCGGCCAGCGCGAAGTGGGCGACGTGGGTGCCGCCCGCGCTGTGGCCCACCAGGAAGATGCGCCCGGGATCCGCGCGAAACCGATGCGCCTCGTGCCGGATCCATGCAACCGCCGCGGCCAGATCCTCCGCCCCGGCCGGATAGGGCGCGGCAGGCGCCAGCCGATACTCCATGTTCACCGCGAGATAGCCCCGCGCGGCGAACCACCGCGCGACATTGGCGTAGACGCGGGGCGTGATGTCCTTGTCCCCGCGCACATAACCGCCGCCGTGCATGAAGATCAGCACGGGCGGCGCACCGTCCCCCGGGCGCCGGTACACGTCCAGCACCTGCCTGGCATCGTCGCCATAGGACCAGGTGCCTTCGCGCACGACGCCATCGCACCGCGCCGACGCGTCGAGCACCGGATCCAGCGCCTCCAGCATCTCCCTCCGGCCCGCGCCCCCATCCCGCGCCCAGTCCGGGCCGATCCGGCCGTACAGCGCCCGCAGCGCGGCCAGCGTCCCCATCATTGGCCCTTGAGCCCCAGCTCGCGTACCAGCGAACCCCACTTGACGTTCTCCTCGGCCATGAAGCGCGAGAACTCCTCGGCCGAATTCGGCACCACCTCGAACCCCATGCCGGTCAGCTTCTCCCTGACCTCCGGCTGCTTGAGCACCTGCAGCACCTCCTGGTTGAGACGGGCGACGACGGCATCCGGCGTCCTGGCCGGCGCGACCAGGCCGAACCAGGTGATGACCTCGAAATCGGGATAGCCCGACTCGGCGATGGTGGGCAGGTCGGGCATGGCCGGGGACCGCGTCTTGCCGGTCACCGCGATGGGCCGCAGCTTGCCGTTCTGCACGTTGGCAAGCAGCCCGGAGATGCTGGACATCATCATCTGCACCTGGCCGCCCAGCAGATCGACGATGGCGGCCGAATCGCCCTTGTAGTGGACGGGGGTCAGGTCGATGCCGGAGACTTTCTTGAACAGTTCCACGGACATGTGCGGCGAGGACCCCAGGCCGCCCGTCGCGTAATTGAGCTTGCCGGGATGCGCCTTCGCGTAGTTCACCAGGTCGGCCACCGTGCGCACCGGCAGCGCCGGGTCGACGACCATCATCAAGGGATTGTGGACGATGCGCACCACGCCGCGGAAATCCTTGATCGGGTCGTAGCCGACGTCCGGGTACAGGGCGGGCGCGACGGCATGCGTGGTCTGGACCGCCAGGTACAGGGTATAGCCATCCGGCGCGGCGCGCGCCACCCCCGCCGCGCCGATCGATCCGGCGGCCCCCGCCCGGTTCTCCACGATGAAGGGCTGCCCCAGACGCTCGCCCAGGTGCTGCGAGATCACACGGGCCACCACGTCGGTCGGGCCGCCGGCGGTGAAGCCCACCACGACCTTGACCGGCTTGCCCGGATAGGCGGCCTGCGCCCACGCACCGGCGGGCGCCACCGCCAACGACAACACGAACGCGCACCCCTTGAGGTTCAACATGATCGGTCTCCTGCCGGGCCGGCGCCTGCCGTCCCGGTTCATGGTTGTGGATGGCGCCGGTCTCAGTCGGCCAGCAGCATTTCGGCGCCCTTTTCGGCGATGGCCATGGTCGGCACGTTGGTGCCCGATGAAGGCAGGGTCGGGCAGATGGACGAGTCGATCACCCGCAGGCCCTGCACCCCATGCACGCGCAGCCGGGGATCGACCACGGACATCGGATCCACCCCCATCTTGCAAGTCCCGACCATGTGCCAGGACGTCTGCAGGGTCTCCCGGACATAGGCCAGCATGTCCTGGTCATCGACCACGCCCGGCCCCGGGCGGGTCTCGCGCACGACCAGGGGCTTGAGCGCGTCCATGCCGGCGATGCCGCGGGAGATCCGCATGCCGCGCAGGAACAGTTGCGCGTCCTCCTCGTGCGACAGGTAGCACGGGTCCATGCTCGCCTGCCGCGTGGGATCGAGAGACTGGATATGCAGCGTGCCGATGGACTTGGGCTGGAGCGTGGTCACCCCGAACGTGAAGCCGGAGAACATGTCCATGCCGGTGGTGGGCGTCCGGGCATAGCGGTCGCCCCCCGACAGTGGCTGCAGGCGCAGGACGAGATCGGCCTGTTTCAGGTCGGGACGGCTGCGGTAGTTCATCTGCGCCGTGGCCGAGCAGATGCTCAGCAGGCCTTCGCGGCGGAGGATGAATCGCAGTCCCTCGCGCATCTTGCGCAGCGGACTGCGCAGGACGTCGTTGACGGTGATGGGCCGGGAGCACTCGAACGTCAGCCGGGTGTTCGGATGATCCCGCAGGTTCTCGCCCACGCCGGGCAGGTGATGGATGGGCCGCACGCCGTGCTTGCGCAGGATGTCCTGGTTGCCGATGCCCGACAGTTCCAGCAGTTGCGGCGAAGCCAGGGGCCCCGCGCTCAGCACGACTTCCCGCCGGGCCAGGACACGGCGGCGCGCTCCGGCGGCCAGGTACTCCACGCCGACCGCGCGCGTCCCCTCGAACAGCACGCGAGCCGCGGTGGCGCGCGTCAGCACGGTCAGGTTGGGACGCCTGCGGGCAGGCCGCAGATAGCCGGCCGCCGAGTTGTTGCGCAGCCCCCGCCGGGTGGAGTACTGGAGATAGAACACGCCTTCGTAGCTGCCGTCGTTGTAATCCGGAAGCTCTCGATGGCCGGCCTGGCGGCAGGCCTCGATGAATGCGTCGGACAGCGGATCGAACTTGTCCAGGCGGGTACAGTGGATGGGACCGCCCCTGCCGCGTACCGCCGGGTCGCCCTCGGGAAAATCCTCCATGCGCATGAATACCGGCAGCATGTCGGCATAGCCCCAGCCCGCGCACCCCAGGTCCCGCCAGTGGTCGTACTCGGCGGGATCTCCCCGCGCGAAAAGGTTGCCGTTGATCGCCCCCGATCCCCCGATGACGCGACCCCGCGTCCAGCGCTGCGGCTTGCCGTTCAGATGCCGCTGCGGCTCCGTCACGTAAGGCCAGGTGACCTCGGGATTGTTGATCAGGTTCACCACCATCAAGGGCACCTTGATGTTGATGTTGTTGTCGCGCCCCCCCGCCTCCAGCAGCAGTACCTGGCGGCCCGGGTCCGCGGACAGGCGTTCCGCCACGATGCAGCCGGCGCTGCCCGCGCCGCACACGATGTAGTCGAACCGGGCATCAGGCGGCAATGATTCTGCAAACATCTCGCTCCTTTCTTCGGCCATGCGATCAGGTGAGTCGATGCGAACCTTGTTGGCGGCCCAAGGTACAGGAGGGGCAGCATTACCGAAAATAATATTTTTGAATCCTTCCATTCCCTATTCGTATCCTGGAAACAGGTGTGGGACGACAAGTCCAGCATTCCCCGTCTTGATACTGGAATGCCCAAATATTATTTTTCAGTCATGCCGACCAGGAGTAAGTTTCCCTGGGGACGACACGCGCCCCGCCCCCGAGGAGACACCGAGCATGGTCCAGGACTACCGGCTGTATATCGATGGTCGATGGCGCGGCGGCGCGCAAGGCGCGACGTTCCCCGCGATCAACCCCTACAACCAGGAAGTCTGGGCCCGTGTCGCCGAGGGCACCCCCGAGGATGTGGCCGCGGCGGTCGCCGCCGCCCGGCACGCCTACGAGACGACCTGGCGCAAGGTGTCCGGCACCGAACGCGGACGCCTGCTGCACCGGCTGGGCGACCTGCTCGACCAGCACGCCGGGCGGATGTCCGTCATGGAAAGCTCCGACAACGGCAAGGCCATACGCGAGACTCGCGCGCAGATGCATTACGTCGCGCGTATCTTCCGCTTCTATGCCGGCTACGCCGACAAGATCTGGGGCGCGGTGATTCCGCTGGATCAGCGCGACGTGTTCGACTACGTGGTGCGCGAACCCTACGGGGTGGTCGGCATCATCACCGCGTGGAACTCTCCCATCGCCCTGCTGGGCAACAAGCTGCCGGCGGCCCTGGCGGCCGGCAACTGCGTGGTGATCAAACCGTCGGAACACGCTTCGGTCACCACCCTGGCGTTCTGCCAACTGGTCGAGGAAGCCGGCTTTCCGCCCGGCGTGGTCAACGTGGTGACCGGGGATGTCGAGATCGGACGGGCCCTGGTCTCGGGTCCCGGACTGGACAAGATCAGCTTCACCGGCAGCGGCCGCGCCGGCCGCGAGATCGCCGCGGCCGCCGGGCGCAATCTCGTTCCCGTCACGCTGGAGCTGGGCGGCAAGTCGCCCAACATCATTTTCGACGACGCCGACCTGGAAAAGGCCACGGTCGGCGCGCTGGCCGGCATCTTCGCCGCGGCTGGCCAGACCTGCATAGCCGGCTCGCGCCTGCTGGTGCATCGCGCCGTGCACGACCGGGTGGTCGACGAGCTGGCCCGCCGCGCGGCGCGTATCGTCATGGGCGATCCCTGCGATCCGGCCACGGAGATGGGCACCGCCGCCAATGAGCCGCAGTTCCGGCGCATCCTGGCCTGCATCGACGAAGGCCGGCGCGAAGGGGCCCGGCTCGTGACCGGCGGCGGCAAGGCGGAACGGCAGGATCTTGCGCGGGGTTTCTTCGTCCAGCCAACCATCTTCGCCGACGTGGACAACGCCATGCGCCTGGCCCAGGAAGAGATCTTCGGGCCCGTGCTTTCCGTCATCCCCTTCGACGATGAAGCCCACGCCCTGGAACTGGCCAACGGCACCGCCTTCGGCCTGGCCGCCGCGGTCTGGACCCGCGACGTCTCGCGCGCCATGCGGATGACCCGCGAACTGCGCAGCGGCGTCGTGTGGGTCAACACCTATCGCATGGTCACGCCGCAGGCGCCGTTCGGCGGCGTCAAGGAAAGCGGGTACGGACGCGAACGCGGCGAACAGGGGCTGCTGGAGTTCACCGTGAGCAAGAACGTCATGGTCGATTTCTCGACCGAGGCGCGCGACCCGTTCGCCGTCAAGGCCTGAAGGCTCGCGCCCCATCGCCCTTCCCCGCGCCGGAAGCGCCGGGGTTCTCCAGGAGACAACATGATCGACCGCATCGAGGTCTACGTGACCGAACTGCCCGTGAGGGTCAAGCGCATCTTCTCCAGCGGATCGTACGACACGGGCCCCAGGGACCGGATCCTGGGCAAACCGGTGCTGGTCCGCATCCACGCCGACGGCGTGACGGGCTGCGCGCAGATCCGTCCCATCAGCCCCGGGCATTTCGTCGCCGACACCACCCAGAGCGTGGTGGCCGCCATCACCGAGATCTACGGACCCGCGCTGATCGGCCGCAGCATCTTCGACATCGAAGGCATCAACGAGATGTTCGACCTGCGGCTGGCCGGCAACCCGGCGGCCCGGGCCGTGCTGGACATCGCGCTGTACGACGCCATGGGCAAGGCCCTGGCCGTGCCCGCGCACCTGCTGATGGGCGGCGCCTGCCAGCCGCGCATTCCGCTCGAATGGTCGGTCAGCCTGGCCGACGACCCCGCCGTCATGGTCGAGGAATCGCAGCGGGCCGTCTCGGAATTCGGCATCGGCGTCCTGTGCCTGAAGGCGGCCGACCGGCGGGGCTGGCGCCAGGACGTCGCCAATTTCGAGCGGGTGCGGCGCGCGGTGGGTGATGACGTCGTCATCGGCGTCGATCCCAACACCGGCTGGAGCGTGGCCGACGCCTTGCGTGCCGTCGACGCGCTGCGCGAGCTGGGCCTGGGCTACATCGAGCAGCCCGTGGCCCGCCGCGACCTGCATGGCATGGCCGCCATCCGGCAGGCCGCGCGCGGCATCCCGCTCATGGCCGACGAGAGCCTGTTCACGCTCCAGGACGCGCACGACCTGGCCCATGCCCACGCGGTCGATGCGTTCTGCATCAAGCTCTACAAGGTCGGCGGGCTGACCGCCGCCCGCCGGATAGGCGCCGTCGCACAGGCCGCCAACATCCAGCTCAATTGCGGCGGGCTGGCGGTGCAATCCCAACTGGAGGCGGCCGCGGCGGCGCACTTCTATGCCAGCACGCCGCGAAGCCGCATGTTCGGCGCGGGGGAATTCCTCTTCGGCCTGAACACCACCGCCCCGGATCCGCTGGTTCCGGAAACCGATTTCGTCGTCCGCGACGGCCACGTGGACGTGCCGACCGGCCCGGGCCTGGGCGTCGCCATCGACGACGAGGCGCTGCGGCGCCACACCCTCTTGCATGCCACCGTCCAGTAGAACCGCCTCGTGCCGAGGCCATGACCAAGGAGAAACCATGAACGAAGAACGCTACCAGGCAGGCCTGAAGATCCGCCGCGAAGTGCTGGGCGACGCCTACGTGGACCATTCGCTGAAGCAGGCCGACGCCTTCGCGCGCCCCATGCAGGAGCTGGTCACCGAGTACTGCTGGGGGGAGACCTGGTCGCGCCCCGGCCTGGACCGCCGCACGCGCAGCATGCTGAACCTGGCCATGCTGACCGCGCTGAACCGGCAGCACGAACTCAAGGCCCACGTGCGCGGCGCGCTGAACAACGGCGTCACCAAGGAAGAAATCGGCGAAGTGTTCATCCAGGCCGCCATCTACTGCGGCGTGCCCGCGGGCCTGGAAAGCGTGCGCAGCGCGCGCGAAGTCTTCAAGGAGATGGGACGATGAAGAAGTCCGTCGTCGGCATCATCGGCCTGGGCCAGATGGGGCTGCCCATGGCGGGCAACCTGCTGGCCGCCGGCCATCCCGTGCTGGGCCTGGACGCCCTGCCCGCCCAGGCCCAGGCGCTGGCGGGCCAGGAAGGCTATCGCGCGGCCGGGGACCTGGCGGCGATGGCCGCCGCGCAGGCCGTCATCCTGATGCTGCCCAACAGCGACATCGTCGATGACGTGCTGTGGAACCAGGGCCTGGCGGCGGCCCTGCCCGCCGGCACGCTGGTGATCGACATGAGCTCGTCCAATCCCACGCGCACGCATGTCAACGCCGAACGCCTGGAGCAGGCGGGCCTGGCCTTCGTCGACGCGCCCGTCTCGGGCGGCGTGAAGCGCGCCAGGGAAGGCAAGCTCGCCATCATGATGGGCGGCCCGGACGACGCGGTGGCCCGCGCCCGCCCCGTGCTGGAGGCGCTCGGCACCACGCTGGTCCACGTGGGCGGCGCCGGGTCGGGCCATGCCATCAAGGCACTGAACAACTACATTTCCGCCTCGGGCCTGCTGGCCGTGTCCGAAGCGATGGCGGCCGCCCAGCGCTTCGGCATCGATCCCCACGTCGCCAACCAGGTGTTCAACGCTTCCAGCGGCAAGAACAGCGCGACCGAGCAGAAGGTCGAGCAGTTCATGCTGTCGGGCACCTACGCCTCGGGCTTCGCGCTGGCGCTGATGCGCAAGGACCTGGAGACGGCGCTGGGCTTCATGGCGCAGATGCGCACACCCACGGCCTTCGCCTCGTGCTGTGTCGACATCTGGCGCGATGCCGAGGCCAGCCTGCCGGCGCGCAGCGACCACACCACCATCTACCGCTACGTGCAGGAAGGCGGTTGACGCCTCGGTCTCAGGCCGGCAGCGGATGCCGGAGCAGCAGCGTCCCCTCGAACAGACGGCGCTGCGTCCGGTAGAAACCGCCCCGTTCCACGCGCCATGCGCCATCCGCGTCGCGCTGCACCGCCGCCGTCACCGGCAGGACACCCGACGGCATGGCGATCCTGAGATCCACTCCCGGCGCGGCGCGGCACACGTCATGGACCACGCTGCCCTCCAGCCGGGCCGCCGTGGCCAGGCAGACGGACACGCCCAGGGGCAGCGCGCGATGCGGCTGCCCATTGGACAGGACGCGGGCCTGGAAATCGGCATCCGAACCGCCGGCGGGCGGCGCCACGAAACCGACGAAGGGCACGGCCGTGCTGGCGGCCGCCGAGGTCTCGTCGGCCGCGACGCCCATGCGTACCGACGCCGCCACGCGTATGGCCTGCAGGCGTGCCATCAGCCGCGTGTCCGCCTCGATCGCCACGGGCGTCTCGTCGCCTTGCAGGCCGAGGTCGGCTGCCAGCACGAACACGCAGGCATTGCTGGCATCCACCATCGATGCGCGCACCGGGCCGAAGCCCGCTACCTCCAGCACGTCGGCCACGCTGCCGGTCGGCAACAGGCGGCCGGTCGTGGCCCCGGCGGGATCCAGGAAGTCCAGGTGCAACGGCGCCCCCGTGCCCGCCACACCGGGAATGGCCAGGTCGCCCTCCACCGCCGCCAGTCCATCTTCCATGCCGAAGCGTGCCACGATGATCTTGCCGGTATTCGTGTTGTGGATGCGCACCACCGCCTCGTCGCCATACACGCGGATGAGGTCCTCGTCCACGGCGAACGGTCCCACGGCCGAGGACATGTTGCCGCAATTGGGCCGGAAATCCACGTGGGACGTCTTGATCTGGACCTGCGCGAACGTGTAGTCCACGTCCGCGTCGGGGCGCGAGGACGGCCCGATGACACAAACCTTGGACAGGGAGGAGAGCCCTCCCCCCATGCCGTCGAGCTGGCGGCCGTAGGGATCGGGCGACCCCATCGCCGCCAGGAACAGCGGTGCCCAGGCGGCCTGGTCCGCGGGCAGGTCGCCCCTGTGCAGCATCAGGCCCTTGCTGGTGCCGCCACGCATGAACACGGCGGGTAAGCGGTATTGCTTCACGGACAGACTCCTGGTTCGGGTGCCGGCGCGTCAATCGACCACCGCGCCGGCATCCAGCACGGCGCGGCGCCATTTTTCGATTTCCCGGTCGAGGAAGGCCGAGAACTCGGCCGGCGTGCCCAGCACGGGTTCGCTGCCATCGACCGCCAGCATGCGCTCGAACGCCGGCTCGCGGCCGATCCGCGCCACGTCGCGCTGGATGCGCTCGACCACGCCGGCCGGCGTTCCGCCGGGCGCCAGCAGCCCGTACCAGGCATTGACGTCGTACCCGGGCACGCCCGCCTCGGCCATGGTGGGCAGGTCGGGCAGGACCGCGGACCGACGCGCGCCGGTCACCGCCAGCGCCCGCAGCCGGCCGGCCTTGACCTGGGGAACCGCCGAGGCGAGCGCGCCGATGTAGACCTGCCCCCGGCCCGCGACGACATCGTTGAGCGCGGCCAGCGCCCCCTTGTACGGGACGTGGACCATGTCCACGCCGGTCATGGACTTGAGCAGTTCGGGCGCCAGGTGGTTGAGCGTGCCGTTGCCCGCCGAGGCATAGGTCAGCCCGCGCGGCTGCCGCCGTGCCAGATCGATCAGCTCGCGGACGGACGTCGCCGGCACCTCCGGATTGACCACCAGGACGTCGGCCACCAGATTGACCAGGCTGACCGGCGCCAGGTCGCGCCGGGTATCGTAGGGCAACGACCGGTAGAGGCTGGGCGCGATCGCCAGGCTGACATCGGTCATCAGCAGGGTGTAGCCATCCGGCGCCGCCCTGGCGACGGCCCGGGTGCCCAGCGTCGTGCCCGCGCCCGGCCGGTTCTCGACCACGACGGGCACGCCCCACTCCTCGCCCAGCCGGCGGGCCAGATGGCGCGCCACCAGATCGATGCCGCCGCCCGGCGGGTAGACCACGACGATACGCACCGGCTGCGAAGGAAAGTCCTGTCCGGCCACGGCGGCCGATGCGACGCCCGCCACGGCCAGCAGGGCGGCCGGCAACAGGCGCGGCTTCGCGCGCGGCGTTCTCACGCCGCCCCCGCCGCCCGGCGTTGCGCCACTTCCCGCTTGACCCAGCCCGTCACGCCGCCCAGGTCGATGATCTCCTGGATGAAGGCAGGCAGGGGTTCCGCCTGGTAGCCCGCGTCGTCCAGGCGCACGGTGCCGCTGCGGGTATCGACCTCGATCGTCTGGCCATCCCGCGCGGCCGCCGCCACCTCGGGACTGATCAGGATGGGCAGCCCCAGGTCGATGGCCATGCGGTAGAAAGTGCGGGAGAAGCTGGCCGCGATGATGCAGCTGATACCCAGCGCCTTGAGCCCGAAGGGCGCCTGCTCCCGTCCGGAGCCGGCGCCGAAGTTGCGGCCCGCCACGATCACGTCGCCCGGCCGCACCCGGCCGACGAAACCCGGATCGACCTCCTCGAAGATGTGCTTGGCGATATCCGCCGGATCCAGCAGCGACAGGTAGCGCCCCGGCACCATCACATCGGTGTCGATGCTGTCCCCCAGCTTGTGCACCTTGCCCGATAACATCATGGAACCTCTCCTTCAAAGGCGGGCCGGGTCGATGATCTCGCCGGCCACCGCGGTCGCCGCCGCGACGTAGGAATTCCCCAGGTAGACCTGGGCGCCCGCATGGCCGCCGCGCCCCTTGAAATTCCGGTTGATGGTGGCGAAGGCCACTTCGCCGTCGTCGAGCGCGCCGTTGTGGCCGCCGAAACAAGCGCCGCAGGTCGGCGTGCTGACCGCGGCGCCGGCCTCGATGAACTGCTCGATCAGTCCCTCCGCCATGGCCTGCATGTAGATCTTCTGCGTGGCGGGCACGATCATCGCGCGGGTTCCATGCGCGATCTTGCGCCCCTTGAGGACGCTGGCGATCTGCCGCAGGTCGCTGAGCGTGCCATTGGCGCAGTTGCCCATGTAGACCTGGTCGACGTGGATGCCGGACAACTGGTCCACGGAGACCACGTTCTCGGGCGAGTAGGGCTTGGCGACCATGGGCCGCATCCGCGAGAGATCCAGCTCGTGCCGCGACGCGTATTGCGCGTCCGCGTCGGCGTTGACCAGGCTCCATGCGCGTTTGCAGGTCTGCTCGGCCCAGGCGCGCGTGATGTCGTCGGCCTCGACGATGCCCGTCTTGGCGCCCGCCTCCACCACCATGTTGCAGATGCCCATGCGCTCGTCGATGTTGAATTGCGCGATGCCCGGACCGCCGAACTCCATGGACCGGTACAGCGCGCCGTCGACGCCGATATCCTGCAGGATCTGCAGGATGACATCCTTGCCGGTGACGTAGGGGGCCTTGGTACCGTGCAAGTGGAAGCGCATCGACTCCGGCACCCGGAACCAGGTTTCGTCCAGCATCATGATGGCCGCCATGCCGGCCCAGCTCATGCCGGTCCCGAAGGCATTGAACGCGCCGGCCGTGCCGGTATGGGAATCGCCACCCGCCACCAGGTTGCCGGGTCCGATGTATCCCTGCTCGGGAATGAGCGTGTGCTCGATGCCCCCCTTGCCCACGTCGAAGAACAGCTCGATGCCCTTGTCCCGGGCGAAGCGGCGCATGTCTCCCAGCATCCGGGCGCCGGCCGCGCTGGGCGCGGGCGCGAAATGGTCGCACACCAGTCCGATCTTCTCCGGCACCGCGACCTTGCCTCCGCCCATGTTGGCGAAATGGCGGAAAGCCACCGGTCCGTTGGCATCGTTCAACAGCACGAAGTCCACCTTCGCCCGCACCACGCTGCCGGGCTCCACATGCTGGTCGCCGCCGATGCGGTGGGCTTCCAGGATCTTTTCCGCGATGGTCTGTCCCACCCAGGTACTCCTTATTTGCGCACGAACTGCTGCTCGAGCTGGTTGATCTCTTGCAGGCCCATCAGCGCGTTGAGTTCCTCGAACGACACCAGCAGGTCGGGCCGCTCGGTCACCTCTTCGTCGTCCAGTTGCGCGCCCAGGGCCGCGAGCGAATTGGTGAGGCCCATGATGGCGGACGCGCTCAGCATCCGCCCGAACATGACCGCGGCCACGCCCATGTCCTGCAACCTGCGGGCGGAGATCAGCGCGGTCGTCGAGCGCTTGCGGATGGCGAACCCCATGTTCACGCACAAGGGCCTGGAGACATTGCGCACGACGGCGCGGATATCGTCCTCGGTGGCCAGCGCGTCGGCCAGCAGCAGATCGGCGCCGGCCTCCGCATACAGGTTCAGGCGCCGGATCGCCTCGTCCAGGCCATGCGTGCCGAAGGCGTCGGTGCGCGCCTTGATCACGAAATCCGGATCGCGCCGGGCCTCGACCGCCGCGTGGACTTTCTCGGCCATCTCCTCGGCCGACACGACGCTCTTGCCCTGCATGTGCCCGCAGCGCTTGGGCCAGGACTGGTCCTCGATCATGATGCCGCCCACGCCGGCCTGCTCGAATTTCTGGATCATGTGATACACGTTCACGGCGTTGCCGTAGCCCGTGTCGCCGTCGGCCAGCAGCGCCAGGTTGCAGGCGCTGGCCAGCCGCCGGCAGGCGGTCAGGTTTTCCTCCATGCCCATCAGCCCCACATCGGGCTTGCCCAGGTTGGCTTCGCTGAGCGCGGCGCCCGACACGAAGCCTGCCTGGTAGCCGAACTTCTCGACCAGCTTGACCGTGAAGCCGTCGTAGACGGCATGCATCACGAGAATCTGGGGAGCATGGATCAACGCCTTCAGGCGCGCGCCCGGACTCGGTGTATTCAGCATTGCAGCTCCCGTTGGGACGTGGCGAACTGCCCGGCGCTCTTGCCCGCCAGGCGGCCGAAGACGGCACCGCTGGTCAACCCGCTCGCGCCGGGATAGTTGAAATAGAAGATGCCGCCGACCATTTCCCCCGCGGCATACAGGCCCGGGATGGCATCGTGGCCGGTGTCGACGACCTGCCCATCGGTGTTGATCTTCAGTCCGCCGAACGTGAAGGTCACGCCGCAGGTGATGGCGAACGCCTGGAAAGGCGGCTTGTCGAGCGGTAGCGCCCAGTTGGACTTGGGGACATCCAGCCCCGTCGTTCCCTTGCCATCCTTGATATTGGGATTGAACGGCACGTCGCGGTTGACCGCTGCGTTGAACTCCCGGATGGTGCGCAGGCATTGTTCGGGGTCGACGTCATCGAGCTTCTGTACCAGTTCTTCCAGCGTGTCCGCCTTCACCTTGGTCACGTGGCGGGTCCGGTATTCGTCCAGCAGCAGATGCTGGACCTGGGCATCGTAGATCTGCCAGGCGAACTGCCCCGGCTGCTCGAGGATCAGGTGCCCGTACTTGGCGTAGGTGAAGTTGCGGATATCGGCGCCCTCGTCCAGGAAACGCTTGCCCTGCCCGTTCACCATGATGCTGAAGGTATAGCTGTGGCGCTGGAAATGCGGCGTGACGTTCAGGTCGCCGAAATCCGTCGCGTAGCGCTCCCAGCCCACCGCATGGCAGCCCGACCAATGGCCATAGGGCTGCGCGCCGATGCGCAGCGCCATGGCCAGGCCATCGCCGGTGTTGTATTTGGTGCCGCGGACCTTGGCCAGGTCCCAGCCCTTGCCCAGGTAGCGTGTGCGCCATTCGGTATTGGCCTCGAACCCGCCGCAGGCCAGGACCGTGGCGCGGGCGCGGATCTTCAGTTCCTTGCCGTCGATGCGCGCGATCACGCCCGAGACACCGTCCACGTCATGGAGCAGGTCTTTCACCCACGCCTCGTAGACGATCCGCACGCCTTTTTTCTCGACGGCGGCGTACAGCGCCTCGACCAGGCCCGGACCGCCGCCATAGGTGGCCAGGGGAGCGCCGCCCCAGAACGTGAAGCGTCCGTCCTCCTTGTAGGCCTGGCGCCCGTAGTTCGGCATGAACTTCACGCCGTTGCCCTTCATCCAGTGCATGGTCGAATTACTGTTGCGCACGAGGATCTCGCACAGGTCCGGGTCGGTGCGGTGCTGCGTGATACGCGCCATGTCGTCGAAAAAATCGCTTTCGGTGTACTGGCCGAAATCGGTCGTCGCGATTTCCTCCTCGGTCAGATCCGCGGACAACGCCACGATGTCTTCCTGCCCGGCATACGCGAACCGGACCTTGCCGTCGGTGTAGGCGCTGTTGCCGCCCCGTTCCTCGAAGGGCGCGCGCTCGAGCAGCACGACGCTCGCCCCCTGCTCGGCCGCGGACAACGCCGCGCACAACGCGGCGTTGCCCCCGCCGACGACCAGCACATCGTGGATCGTTGATTCAAGACTCATGAATGGATTCCCCAGTCTGATGGAAGCACTGTCCCGCCGGACGCGGCCTCTCGCGTCCGCGCGGCCCCACGCCTATTCGGCGGTGATCTTGGCCTTGGCGATGATGTCGGCCCATTTGTTGAGTTCGGTCGTCATGTAGGACTTGAACTCGGCGGCGCCGCCGGTGGCCGGCTGCACGCCCTGGGCCAGCAGCTTGTCCTGGAAATCCTTGCGCTGCAGGCTCTTGCGGATGGCCTGGGCCAGTTTCTCCACCACCGGCGCCGGAGTGGCCGCCGGCACGAGGATGCCGTACCACGACGTCGCCTCGTAGCCCGGCACGCCGGCTTCGGCCAGCGTCGGCACCTCGGGCAGCGCCGGGCTGCGCTCGCTCGACGAGATCGCCAGCGGCACCAGGGACCCCTGGCGGATGTGGCTGAGCACGGCGGTAATGGAACTGAAGGCGACCGGCACCTCGCCCGCCATGACGGCATTGGTGGACGGCGCGCCGCCCTTGTACGGCACATGCACCATCTCGACGCCGGCCATCGACTCGAACAATTCCATCGACATGTGCGTGATGTTGCCCACGCCGCCGGACGCGTAGTCGACTTTTCCCGGCCGATGCGACAGGTAATCGATCAGTTGCGGCACGGACCGCACCGGAAACTTGGGATTCACCACGAGCACGGACGGCCCGTAGCCGACCAGAGAAACCGGGGCGAAGTCACGGCCGGCGTTGAACGGCAGCCGCGGGAACATCGACGGCATGGCGATCGTTGCATTCGCCAGGTAGAGCGTGTAGCCGTCGGGCGCGGAACGCGCGACGGAGTCCGCGCCGATGTTGCCGGAAGCTCCCGGGCGGTTCTCCACCACCACGGTCTGGCCGAATGCCTCGGTCAGGTTCTGCGCGATCACCCGCGCCACCACGTCGGTCGCGCCGCCGGGCGCGAATCCCGATATCAGGCGGATGGTCCGCGTAGGGTAGTCCGATTCCTGCTGTGCTCCGGCCAGCGCCGGTCCTGAGATGGCAAGACAGGCCCAGACGGCGACACACCCACGCCGGGACCTGCGATCAAGGCGATACATGACCCATTCCTCCTTGGCGATCCCGTCTTGTGCGCGGGAGTTGTCGTGCCGGCATGCGCCGGTTTGCTCGCTACGGCTGCAATGCCGCGCGATGAGGGCACTGTATCAAGGGGGGTAATAGGCTGCCAGAATATTGTGTTATCTTGCTATGCAAAAATAGCATGCTGGAGACGACATGAAACTTCAACAGTTGCGCTACGTGCTCGAGGTCTTCCGGCACGGCAATCACATCTCCAATGCCGCCGAAACCTTGCATACCTCGCAGCCCGGCATCAGCAAGCACCTCCAGCAACTGGAAGAGGAACTCGGATTCGAGGTCTTCGCCCGCAAGCGCAACCGCATCGTGGGCCTGACCGAGCCCGGTGAAGAAGTCGTGACCATCGCCCAGCGCGTGCTCAACGACATCGACAGCCTGAAACGGCTGGGGGAAGAACTGTCCTCGCGCGAAGGCGGGAGCCTGACCATCGCCACCACGCACACGCAGGCCCGCTACGTCCTGCCGCAGGTCATCGAGCGCTTCATCCGCCAGCATCCCAAGGTGCAGTTGCACCTGCGCCAGGGCAACCCGACCCAGATCTGCGAGATGGTGGAGGCGGGCGTGGCCGATCTGGCCGTGGGAACCGAAACGACGCGGGCCTTCCCGACGCTGGCCCGGATGGATTGCTTCGAGCTGGAACGCTCCATCATCACCAAGGCGGGCCATCCGCTGCTCAAGATCCGCAAGCCCACCCTGCGGGATGTGGCGGCCTATCCGATCATCACGCACGACCCCGCGTTCAGCGGACGATGGAAGGTGATCGACGCCTTCAAGCGCGCCGGCATCAGCCCCAACATCATCTTCGGCGCGGTGGATGCCGACGTCAGCAAGACCTATGTCGAGCTTGGACTGGGCATCGCGGTCATGACCTCGGTTTCCATCGACAGGCAGAAGGACAAGGGGCTGCGCGCCATCGACGCCAGCCATCTCTTCGAGGCCAGCATGACGTCGATTTCCGTGCGCATCAACGCCTACCTGCGCAACCACACCTTCGACTTCATCAAGATGTTCGCGCCGCACCTGACGCGCGACGCGGTCCGGGCCGCGCTGCAGGATGCCCGCTAGGACCCGTTGCCCCGTGATACGCTGACCGATCCATGCCATCGCCTCGGACCCCGACGACCATGCGCATCCGCATCCTCTCCGATCTCCACCACGAACACTTCAACGGCAACCGCCCGCTGCCCGAGGTCGACGCCGACCTGGTCGTCCTGGCCGGCGACATCCATACGCACGACCTCGGCATCGAATGGGCCGGCCGGCACTTCGGCGGGACGCCGGTCGTCTACGTGCCGGGCAACCACGAGTTCTATTCCTCCCACATGGGCAGGCTGGACCGCAAGATGCGCGAAACCGCCCGCCGGCATGGCGTGCATCTGCTGCAGAACGAGTCGGTGGTGCTGGACGGCGTGCGTTTCCTGGGCGCCACGCTATGGGCCGATTTCGCGCTGTATGGATCGCCCGGCGATGAATTGGCGCAGGCCATGGCCGTGCGGGTGATGCCCGACTTCAGCTGCATCGACACCGACCAGGGAAAATTCACGCCGACCGCCTGCATCGCCCTGCACCAGGCCGCGCGCGCATGGCTGGATGAACAGCTCGACACTCCCTATTCCGGCCGCACGGTAGTCGTCACCCACCATGCGCCCAGCGAACGTTCGGTGCCGCGGCAGTACAAGGGCAATCAATTGTCGCCGGCCTTCTCGTCCAACCTGGACGACCTGGCGGCCAAGGCCGATCTCTGGATACACGGCCATACGCACACCTGTTTCGACTATCGCATCGGCAAGGCGCGCGTGGTGGCGAACCCGGGCGGCTACCCGGGCGAGAACGAGGCATTCGATCCGGAACTCGTGGTGGAGATCTGACCGCTTCAGCGGAAATCGGCGCCGATCAGGTCGTAGCGATCGGTGCACAGGGCATCCACGCCCCATGAGAAGAGTTCGCGCGCCCGCGCCGGATCGTTGACCGTGTAGCACATGAGGCCGTAACCGGCGGCCTTGATGCGGCGAGCCGTCTCCGCATCGAGCAGGTCGTGCTGGCAATGCAGGGATACGCAGCCCAGGGCTTCGAGACGCGCCTGCCAATCCGGCGGCACGTCTTCCACCAGCAGGCCGCGCGGAATGCCTGGGGCGGCCTCGCGGGCGGCGCCCAGGGCCTTGGCGGAAAACGACGAGAACAGCGGCAACCCGGCGGGATCGGCAACGCCCGCGTACAGGTCCTCGACCATCTGCCCCACGACCTGCCCGGTATCCACGTCGTGGCCGGGCATGGGCTTGATCTCGATGTTCATCCACATGCCATGGCGGCGCAGCCATTGCACGATGTCCTCCAGGCGCGGCACGGGCTCGCCCTGGAAGCGCGGATCGAACCAGCCACCGGCATCCATGCGCGCCAGGTCCGTGGACTCGAATGCGCTCACGTCGCCCACGCCGGGGACGGTGCGCCCGAGCTGGGTATCGTGCATGAGGATGGGAATGCCATCGGCGGCGAGCATGACGTCGAACTCGACGCCGCCGATACGGCGGGCATGGGCTTCCTGCATGCCCGCCAGGGTGTTCTCGGGGGCCAGCCGGCCCCCGCCCCGATGGGCCACCACGCGGGGATAGGGCCAGGTCCTGGTGGAGGCGGCGCCTTCCCCGATGGTCATTTCTTCGCGCTCATCACCGACGACGAGCGCGCCACGGCGTCGTCCAGCCCCTGCTTGGGCGGCTTCACGCCGTTCCAGACGGCGTTCAGTTCGCTGTTGATGATGTCGGTCACGCGATCGTAGTTGTTCAGGCGGAAGCCCCGCGTGAACTTGGCGGGCGGATTGGCCATCGCCCGCACCACGCTTTCCGCGCCCGGGATGTTCTTGTAGAAGGACACCTCGGAAGCGCGGTAGGCCGCCTCGGTCAGCGGCAGGAAGCCGGTCTTCTGGTGCCATTCGGCCGCCACCACCGGCGTGGCCAGGTAGGCGATGAAGGTGGCCAGCGCCTTCTGTTCGGCGGTGGAATGGCCGCCCAGCGCCCAGAACGCGGAACCCCCCACGAACGGCGTGCTGGGACGCGCCGCCTCTTCCTCATAGTAGGGCAGCGGCGCCACGCCGTACGAGAACGAGGCCTTGCTCTGCACCTGGGCCAGCGCGCTGCTCCCGCTGGTCAGCACCGCGCATTCGCCGGACGCGAACGCGGCGTCGCCCTGGTCCTGGTTGGTGCGCACCGGGAACAGATGGCTGCGGACCCAGCTCATCATCAATGCCAGGTGGCGCACGTGCAACAGGTCATTGGCCAGCAGTTGGGCGCCGTTCGGACCGTCCAGGCCGTTGTTGCGCGTGGCGTAGGCCGAGTTGTGCATGGCCGAGAGGTTTTCCACGTGCACCCAGGTCTGCCAGCTGGTGGCGTAGGGACAATTGACGCCGTTCTGCAGCAGGGCGATCAGGTGCGCCTGCATATCGCGCCAGGTGCGCGGCGGGGTATCGGGATCCAGGCCGGCGCGCCGGTACAGGTCGCGGTTGTACAGATAGATGGGAATGTCGGCCATCCAGGGCAGCGCCAGCAGGCGGCCCTTCGCATCGCTCATGCCGGCGGTGGTCTGCGGCAGGAACCAACGCAGGTCCTTGATCGGATACTTGGCCAGCAGTTCATACATGGGCAGGATGGCCCCCTGCCGCGCGATGAATTCGGGCGAACGGTTGTCGGGCAGTTCGACCAGGTGCGGGGCACGGCGCGCGCGCACGGCGGCGGTGCCGTCCTCGATCAGCGCCTCGACCGAGGGCTTGGCCGTGACCTTGACCGTGAAGCCATGCTGCTGCTCGTTGAAGCGTTGCACCAGCGAATCGAACTCCGCCGCCTGCTGCGGGTTCAGCGTATGCCACACCTGCAATTCGATCGGACCGGAAGGCGCGGCCATCACGGCGGCGGCACCGGCGGCGCCCGCCGCACCCGCCGCGCCAGCGGCCTTGGCGGCGCCCGCCGCGGGCTTCTTGGCCGGCGCGGCCTTCGCCACCGGCTTGGCGTTGCCCTTCTTGGCGGCCTGCGCCGCCGCCGTACCCAGGCCGCCCACGGCCAGGAAACCGGCCGCGAGCACCGACACACTCCAATTCAACCAGCGCTTAGTCGGCTGCATCGATCCGTTCTCCGAAAACATGGTCAAGCTCAAGAGGCACACTCACAAAAAGGGAAAATCCACCTGCGGCCGGCGGCCGCTGATCAGGTCTGCCAAGGCTTTCCCAGATCCGCAACCCATGGTCCACCCCAAGGTGCCATGCCCCGTGTTCAGGTACAGGTTGGGCAGGCGCGTGCGTCCGATCAGGGGCACGTTCGAGGGGGTCGCGGGACGCAGGCCAGACCAGTACGACACCTTGTCGAAATCCAGCGCGCCCGGAAAGAGCTCCCGCGTCAACGCCGTGAGCGCTTCGCAGCGCACGGTGTTCAGAGCACGGGAATAGCCGCTGAGTTCCGCGGTTCCCGCGACTCTCAGCCGGTCTCCCAGCCGCGAAAATACCACTTTATGCGCACTGTCCGTCAGGCTGACCGTGGGGGCCTGGGTGGAATCCGTAACGGGGTATGTCGCCGAATAACCTTTGGCCGGATAGACCATGCAGGGAACGCCCAGCGGGCGCACCAGATCGGGCGTGAAACTGCCCAGCGCCGCCACGAATACATCGCCCTGGACCTTGGCGTAGCGTCCGTGGGCATCGATGGTCTCCACCGCCTTGACCCATCCGCCCTCGTCCAGCAGGCGCGTGGCCTGGGTGGAAAAGCGGAACTCCACGCCCGCCGCGGCGGCCTTCTCGGCCAACGCCGTGGTGAAGAGATGGACGTCGCCGCTTTCGTCGGCCGCGGTGTAGTCCGCCCCGACGATGCGATGGCTTTGCGGCGCCAGCGCCGGTTCCAGCGCGACCAGTTCCTCGGTGCTGAGGATGCGCCGGTCGACACCGTATTCGCGCATCAGGTCGGCCGCCTTCTGCGAGGCATCGAACTCGGCCGGATCCCGGTAGAAATTGATGATCCCTTTCTCGAGATGATCGTAGGGGATGCCCAGTTCGGCCCGCATGGCCTGCAGTGTCTGGCGGCTGTAGGCCGCCATGTTGACCAGGGCCCGGACGTTGCGCGGCAGCCGGCCGGGCAGGCATTCGCGCAGGAAGGCCATGCACCACAGCCACTGGTGCCAGTCGGCATGCAGCCGGAACAGCAGCGGCGCGTCGCCCTGCAACAGCCAGCGCGCCAGCTTGAGCGGGGCCTGTGGGTTGGCCCAGGGTTCGGCGTACGAGACCGAGATCTGGCAGCCGTTGGCGAAACTGGTTTCCTGCGCCGGACCAGGCTGGCGGTCTATCACCGTGACGTCGTGGCCGGACTGGCGCAGCCACCATGCGCTGGACGTGCCGATGATACCGCTACCTAATACGACAACTCTCATTCTTGCTCCTCGGGCCTGGCGGGCCGTACCCGCCGCGGCGCCGCCCCGGCAGGCGGCGGAAAGCGTAAGTGTATCGCCCCGGGGCCCGGGACATGCAAACGCTCCGCCCCCCGGCCGGAGGAGCCCGGCCAGGGCCTGGCGTCAGGCCTTCAGCGGCACCGCGGGATCCGCCGCCACCGCCTTGGCGGGCGACAGTCCGGCCTGCATCAGCTTGCGGGCCGTCATCTGGTCCACCGGCGAGTTGACCGACTCGATCGCCCGCAGCGCGTCGCCCTCGAAATGCAGCACCGAGAATCCGTTGCCGCGCGCCGCCGGCCGCACGATGCTCTCGTAGCCCGGGCGCCACAGGCCGGTGATCTGGAGGCGCGCCTCGCCCTGGTCCGACCAGAACCACGGCACGGCCGTATAGGGTTGGGGGTCGCCGCACAGCCGGGCGGCCAGGGTGCGGGCCTGGTCGTTGGCGTTCTGCACCGACTCCAGCCGCAGCGGCCGCGGCCAGGACGGATGGGGAAAGGACGTGCAGTCGCCGATGGCGGAAATCGCCGGGTCCGAGGTGGCCAGGGTCGCATCGACGACGATGCCGTTGTCGCAGGACAGGCCGGCCTCGCGCGCCAGGTCCACCTCGGGCGTCGCGCCGATGCCGGCGATGACGATATCCGCTGGAACGACGCTGCCGCCGGCAAGCACCCCCACCGCTCTTCCCTGCGCCATGTCCAGTCCATCGACCGTGCTGTCCAGGCGTATGTCCACGCCCGCGCGGCGATGCGCCTCCAGCAGGAACGACGAGATCTCGGGCGACACGGAACGGGCCAGCAGGCGCGGCATGGACTCGAACACGGTCACGTCCTTGCCCAGGTGACGCGCGGTGGCCGCGATCTCCAGCCCGATGAAGCCGCCGCCCAGCACCACCACGCGCCGGGCGGCGGGCAGCGCGTCGCGCAGCGCCCGGGCCTGGGCATAGGTACGCAGATAGTGCACGCCGGGCGTCCCCAGGGGTGCCTGCGGCAGTTCGCGCACACGTGCCCCCGTGGCCAGCACGAGATGGTCGTAGGCCAGGTCTTCCTGCCCGGCCGCCGACGACAGCCTCAGCTGCTTGCCGGCACGGTCGATGGCCTGCGCGCGCGTGCCCAGCCGCAGTTCGATGGCGGCCTGTTCATAGAAGGCCGCGCCACGCAGTTCGGGCAGCGGCGCCTCCGGATCCTTGATCAAGGTCTTGGAGAGCGGCGGCCGGTGATAGGGAATCTCGGATTCGTCGCTGACGAGGACGATGCTCCCGGGGAATTGCTTTTCCGCCAGCGAGGCGGCCAATTGCGCGGCGGCGTGTCCGCCGCCCACGATAACGAGTCGGGTCATGGGGTGGATATCTTGCGTCGGCGCGGGCCGCGGGGCGGGACGACTCCCTGCGCTCGCTGGGTTTCCATGGCGGAGCCGGAAGGGGGTGCCCGGTTGCCCGGGCACCCCGGCTACTTGCGCACGGCGGTGATGATGCCGTCCAACTGTTCGAGCATCTGGTCGATCTCGTCCGTGGTCACGTTCAGCGCGGGCATGAAGCGCAGCAGGTTGCCGCGCGGCGCGTTCAGCAGCAGGCCGTCGGGCGCCTGCGTGCGGGCGCGTTCGACGATGGCGGGACCATCCTCGCGGTCCATGACCAACGCGCGCAAGAGACCATTGCCGCGCTCGCCGGGCATGCCCCACCTGGCGGCCAGCTTCGTCAGCCCCTGCGACAGGTGCCGGGCGCGCTCGCGGACGCCCTCCATGAAGCCCGGGGCCGCCAGCGCGTCGAACACCGCCACGCCGATGGCCGTCATGAGCGGGTTGCCGTTGTAGGTGCCGCCCTGGTCGCCATGCTTGAACACGCAGACTTCTTCGCGCGCCAGCATCGCCGCCAGCGGCGCGCCGCCGCCGATGCCCTTGCCCAGCGTCATGATGTCGGGGCGCACGCCCGACTGTTCGTAGGCGAACATCGTGCCGGTGCGGCCCATGCCGGTCTGCACTTCGTCCACGATCAGCAGCAGCTTGCGCGCATCGGCCAGCTTGCGCAGGTTCTGCATGAACTCGGCGGAGGCGGGGATGACGCCGCCCTCGCCCTGCACCGGCTCCAGCATGATGGCGACGGTCTGGTCGTCGATCAGGGCCTCGACCGAAGCCAGGTCGTTCAACTCAGCCTTCGGAAAACCGTCGACCTGGGGCGCGAAGATCGTGCTCCAGCCCGGCTTGCCCGAGGCCGACATGGTCGCCAGCGTGCGGCCGTGGAAGCTGTGGTTGAAGGTGATGATCTTGAAGGCGCCCTGCTTGTGCACCTGGCCCCACTTGCGCGCCAGCTTGATCGCGCCTTCGTTGGCCTCGGCGCCGCTGTTGGCGAAGAACACACGGTCGAAGCAGGAAGCCTGCGTCAGGCGCGTGGCCAGTTCGATGGACGGCAGGTTGTAGAAAGCCGGCGACGGGTTCAGCAACAGGCGCGACTGGGCCTCCACCGCCTTGACGATTTCCGGCGGGCAGTGCCCCAGGCAGTTGACCGCCCAGCCCTGGATGAAGTCGAGATAGCGCTTGCCTGCATGGTCCTCCAGCCACGACCCCTGCCCTCGGACGAACACGAGGTCCGGGCGCTGCGTGATCTCCATGAGGGCGTTGACGTTGAACTGGCCGAATTCCATGACTCAAACTCCTTGCGTGCCCGGGGGGCGGAAAATGGAAAACCCGCCGACACGGCGGGTCGATAAACATTACACCGTGTTGCGGGCGATGTCTGCCTCGGACGTGAAAGAGTCCGCATAAAACTCGTCATCGGGCAGTCCGCACTGTTGTACAAAATCCCTATGTGCCGATTCCACCACGATGGGAGCCCCGCAGGCATACACCTGGTGGCCGGCAAGATCAGGCAGATCGTCCATGACGGCCTGGTGCACGAAGCCCGTGCGGCCGGTCCAGGCGTCCTCGGGCAGCGCGTCCGACACCACGGGCACGTAGCGGAAGTCCGGGCGGACCCGGGTCCACTCCCGGGCGACCTCGTCCATGTACAGGTCGCGCGGGCGCCGGCCTCCCCAATACAGGTGGACCGGGCGGCGCATGTCCCGGTGGATCATGTGTTCGACCATGGCCTTGATGGGCGCGAAGCCGGTGCCGCTGGCCAGCATGACGATGGGCTTGTGGCTGTCCTCGCGCAGGAAGAACGAACCGAACGGCCCCTCGAAGCGCAGGATGTCGCGCTCCTTCAACTGGCTCGCGCCCGCGCCGAACACATGGTCGGTGAACGCGCCGCCGGGCAGGTGGCGGATGTGCAGCACCAGCCCGCCCTCCTCGTGTGGCGCGTTCGCCATGGAATACGAACGGCGCCGGCCGTCCTTCATGATGATCTCGACGTACTGTCCGGCGTTGAAGCGCAGTTGCTCGGTGGCCGGCAATTGCAGGCGGACGATGCGCACGTCGGGCGCCACCTCGGCCAGGCCCTGGACGCGGCAGGGCATCTTGCGGATGGGGATGTCGGCGATGCCCTGGACCTCGCGCGCCTCGATGGTGAGGTCCGAGAGCGGACGCGCCACGCAGAACAGGGTGAGTCCCAGCCCGGCTTCCTCCGGTGTCAGCGTCTGGGCCTGGTGGGGCCCGAGCTCGACCTCGCCCGCGACCAGCTTGCCCTTGCACGACGAACATGCCCCATTCTTGCAGCTATAGGGCAACATTACGCCTGCCTGCAGCGCCGCATCGAGCACGGTCTGGCCATGTTCGACCGTGAACCGATGACCGCTGGGCAGAACGGTGACCTGATGACTCATCACCTGGATCCTATGAAAACGATGGAAATACGATGAATATTCCGCAGCCCGCGCACGCCGCGCGCCTGGGTCGTCCGCGCCTCCTGATCATCGGCTGCGGCGACACGGGCATGCACGTCCTGGAGCGGCTGGCGGGCCGCAAGCGGGTCTTCGCGCTGACGTCCAGCCCGCGGCGGCTGCCCGAGCTGCGCGCCGCGGGCGCCATTCCGCTGCTGGGCAACCTGGACTGCCCGCGGCAACTGGCCCGCCTGCGCGGCCTGGCCGCCCACGTCCTGATGCTGGCGCCTCCGCCCGGGCAAGGCGAAGGCGATCCGCGCTCCCGCCGGTTGGCGGCCGTCCTGCGGCGTCCGGCCTCGAAAGCGCGCGTCCGGCCGGCTGCGATGGGCCTTGGCCGGCTGCGAATCCGGCAAGCCGCCATTGTAGCCAAACCACGCCTCGGCGCCCTGGCCCGGGGGGCCGGGGCGATCACGGTGGTCTACGCCAGCACGACCGGTGTCTATGGCGACGCGCGCGGCCGCAGGCTGTCCGAGACGACACCCGCGCGCCCCGCCTCGGCCCGGGGCCGGCGCCGGGTCCAGGCCGAAGCCGCCTGGCGGTCGGCGGGCCCGGCCCGCGCCCGCCAGGCGCGGCTGCGCCTGCCCCCCTGGCGCGCCGTCGTGCTGCGCATCCCGGGCATCTACGGCCGCGACCGGCTGCCGCTGGAACGGCTGCGCGCCGGCCTGCCGCGCCTCGCCCCCGGCGAGGACGTCTACACCAATCACATCGAGATCGGCGATCTCGCCCGTGCCCTGGAGGCCGCCCTGTACCGCGGCCGGCCGCAGCGCATCGTCCATGCCGCCGACGGCCAGGACCTGAAGATGGGCGACTACTTCGACGCCGTCGCCGACGCCGCCGGCCTCCCCCGCCCGCCCAGCCTGCCGGCGGCCCAGGTCCGCGCCGCGGTCAGCCCGGCGATGTGGTCCTTCATGCAGGAATCGCGGCGCCTGGAGAATCGCCGCCTGGCGGCCGAACTGCGCGTGCGGCTGCGCCATCCGTCCGTCCGGCACGCCCTGGGCGAGTGGTATCCCCCCGAGAGCTAGTGCGCGGTCCCGGAGATACGTCCGCACGACGAAACGTTCCCGCTGGGGGCCCGGATGCGCGCCTCGTGCGCCTGCCCCTCGGCCTGCAGCCAGGCGCGCAGCGTCGCGATGGCCGGATCGGCCGACCGCTGCTTGTCGTGCACGAAGAAATAATCGTCGGCCGGCGCCAGGACTTCGGGAAACAGCGCCACCAGCCGCCCCGCCTCCAATTCCTCCTGCATCAGGTAGCGGGGGCCCATCACCACCCCGAGTCCATCGAGCGCGGCCTCGACCGCCAGATAGGTGTGGTCGAAGCCCAGGCTTGCCTGCGGCTGCAAATGCGGCGCCCCGGCCGCGGCCAGCCACCGCTGCCAGTCGTCCGGCCGCATGTCGGCGGTCAGCCAGGTCTCCCGCGCCAATGCATTGATCGAGGCCGGCCGGCGTCTGGCCGGCCCGGCCCGCAGCGGGGTCACCGCCTCCTTCATGAAAGCGGTCTCGATCAGCTGCGGCTCGCCGCTGCGGCCGCGCCGGATCGCGGCATCGACGCCGCCCGGCAGCGCGTGCGCGCGATCGCGCCGATTGTTGAGCTGGATCTGGATGTCGGGATACTGGCGCAGGAACCCGGTCAGCCTGGGCACGAGCCAATGCAGGGTCAGGGTGGGCGGCGCGCTGATCACCAGCTTGCGGCCGGCCTCGGGGCGGGCGCGCTGCACCGCGCCCGCCATGCGATCGAACGCGTCGCGCAGGTCGTCCGCCAGCACCTTCCCGGCCGCCGTGGGCTCGAGCCGGCGCCCGCGCCGGTCGAACAACTCGGCTCCCAGCCACCGCTCGAGATTCAGCACCTGCTTGCTGACCGCGCCGTGCGACACGCACAGTTCCTCGGCGGCGCGGACCACGCTACCCAGACGTGCCACGGCCTCGAACGATTTCAGGCTGTTCAATGGCGGGAGGCGTCGCATTCATGTTCCTTTTTTTCACATGATGACCGACATCAATTCCATGGACTACCAAGGTGATCGGTTCCTAGAATTCGTCCCGGAATATTAGAAAAAAACTCACTTTCCATCAACGGAGACGACAATGCTGGCGCACCCTGTCGGCCGAGCCCTCATGGCGCTCGGCCTGCTGAACCTACTGCCGGCCGCCCAGGCCGCCGACCCCTACCCCACTCGCGCGATACGGCTGATCGTGCCGTTCGAACCCGGTGGAAGCACCGACCTGACGGCCCGCATCGTCGCGCAGGCCCTGGGCGAGAAACTGGGCCAGAGCGTGGTGGTCGAGAACAAGGGCGGCGCGGGCGGCAACATCGGCACGGCCTTCGTGGCCGAGGCCAAGGGCGACGGCTACACGCTGGTCTGGGCCAACGTGGCACCGGTGGCCATCAACCCGCACCTGTATTCGAAGATGTCCTACGACCCCGCCAGGGACCTCGCGCCTATCGGCCTGGCAACGGTGTTCCCCAACGTGCTGGTGGTCAAGGCATCGTTCCCGGTGTCGACGTTGCAGGACTTCGTCGCCAAGGCCGGGACCTCGCTGCAGACGCTCAGCTACGGCTCGGCCGGCAACGGCAGTTCGACGCACCTGGCCGCCGAATGGCTCAACACCAGGCTGGGCACGAAATGGCTGCATGTTCCCTACAAAGGCGGTGGCCCGGCGCTGATGGCGGTGGTCGGCGGCCAGGTCGACATGTACTTCAGCAGCGTACCGGCCGCCATCCCCTACCTGAAGAACGGTACGCTCAAGGCCATAGGGGTGACCAGCAAGGGGCGCACGGATACGCTGCCCGGCGTGCCGCCCATCGCCAGCGCGAACCTGCCGGACTACGAAGCGCTGAACTGGAACGGATTGATGGCGCCGGCCGCCACGCCCGCCGCCATCCTCGACAAGCTGAACGCCGAGTTGCGGGCCGTGCTGGAGTCGCCCGACGTGCGGCAGCGGATGCTGGCCCAGGGCGCGGATCCATCGCCGATGACGCGCGAGGAGTTCGCCGCCTATATCCGGTCCGAAAGCCTCAAATGGGAAAAGATCGTCAAGACCGCCAACGCACGGATCCAATGAGCATGGAAGCCAGCGCCGCCTCCGAGGCCTCCGGGGATGCCGTCCTCGACGTCATCGCCGACTTCACCGCCTCCCGTCCCCGCTGGCGGCCGGACACCCTGCGGACCGCCGCGCTGTGCCTGGCCGACGCGGTGGGCTGCGCCCTCGCCGCGCTCGACGATCCGGACTGCGCGCGCCTGATCGGACCGCTGTTCGCGGGCTCCCCCCCGGGCGACGTGGGCGTGCCCGGCACCGGCCAGTGGCTCGACCCGGTGAAGGCGGCCTTCGACATCGGCACCCTGGTGCGCTGGCTGGATTTCAGCGACACCACCTTCGTCGGCGGACACCCATCGGACAACCTCGGCGCCATCCTCGCGGCGGCGGCCCATGCGGCCGCGCGGCGGCGCGCGGCCGGCCTGCCCGCCCCGGCCCTGGGCGATGTCTTCGACGCGATGGTCAAGGCCTACGAGATCCAGGGCCGGCTGGCGCAGGCCAACCGTTTCGACCACCCCTCCACGGGACTGGACCATGTCATCGGCGTGAAGATCGCCGCCACCGCCGTCGCGACCCTGCTGCTGGGAGGAGACCGCGACGCCATCCGGCGCGCGCTGTCGAATGCCTGGCTCGACGGCCAGGCGCTCAACGCCTACCGCCACACGCCGAACGCCGGCTCGCGCAAAGGCTGGGCCGGCGGCGATGCCTGCGCCCGCGCACTCTGGCTGGCGGGCCTCGCCCTGCGCGGCGACATGGGCTATCCGCAGCCGCTGTCCGCCCCCACCTGGGGTTTCGAGGCCGTACACCTGCGGGGACGTCCGGTGCGCCTGGCGCTCGGACTGGGCTCCTTCGTGCTCGACCACGTGATTTTCAAACTGCATCCTTGCCAGCGCAACGCCACCACCGCGGTGGAAAGCGCGATCACGCTACACGCCTGGCTGGACGGGCGGCAGGACCGCATCGCGCGTATCGACGTTCGCACGCAGGACGAGGCCATGCGGCGCATCGACAAGGCCGGCGCGTTGCCCAACCGCGCCGCGCGCGATCACTCCATGCAATATGTCGTGGCCATGGCGCTGCTCAACGGCCGCCTCGGACACGACGACTATGGCGACGCCGTCGCCGCCGACCCGCGCATCGACCGCCTGCGCGCGCTCACCCATGTGGCCGAGGATCCGGACTATTCGCGGGGCCACCACGACCCGGCCGTGCGCAGCTGCGCCAATGCCGTGCGCGTGACCCTCGACGACGGCACCGCGTCGCCCTGGATCGAGACGCGCTTTCCGGCCGGCGATCCCTCGCGGCGCGACGAGGCCCTGCCGCTGCTGGCCGGCAAGTTTCACACGCTCGCCGCCCGCCGGTGGCCCCCTGGACGCCGCCGGGAACTCTGGGCTCGGCTGGGCGACACCGCTGGCGCCGCGAGTTGGCCTGTCGACGAATTCCTGTCGTCGCTTGCGCGCCTCTGATCAAAGCCCCAGGAACGCGAAGGGCGCGCGGTCCCGGAACAGGTCGTTGGCAGCGCCGGCGAACACCTGGTCTGGTTGGGCCCCGGCGCGAGGGACGGGAAAAACCATGGGCCTACTCCCACACGATGCGCACGGCCAGGAACAGGAAAATGAGGCCGGCCAGCCTGTCCAGCCACACGCCCACCTGCGGCCGGCGCCTGAGCAACTTCCCCAGCAGGCCGGCGAACCAGGCGATCAGGCAGAACACCACCGCCGCCTGGGCCATGAAGATCACCCCCAGCCACAACATCTGCCAATCGGGATGGCCGATCCAGGGGTTGACGAACTGGGGCAGGAAGACCACGAAGAACAGCGTGACCTTGGGATTCAGCATGTTGGCCAGCACGCTCTGGCCGAAAATGCGCGCGAACCCGAGCGGCGGCGGGCCGCCCGTGGGCGAGAAGCCGCCCCGGCTGCGCAACACCTGGACCGCCAGCCACATCAGGTAGGCGGCGCCAGCCAGGCGGATCGCGTCGAACGCCATGGGCGAGGCCCGGAGCAGCGCCGCCACGCCCAGCACGGCCAGGGTGGTGTGGAACAGGCAGCCGAATGCGAACCCCAGGGCGGCGGCGATGCCGGCGGCGCGGCCCTGGCTGAGGGAACGGGCGAGTACCTGGAGGTTGTCCGGGCCGGGCGCGATGGTCACGCCCACCGACAGGGAAAGGAAGAGCAGCAGATCGGCCTGCATCGGCGCACCGGCAGGCTCAGGACTTCCGGATCACTTCTTTGATGCGGTTGTTCTCGTCGACCAGGACCACGATGGGCTTGTGTCCGGCCGCGTCCTCGTCCGTCATGGGGCCGTAGGTGCAGATGATCATCAGGTCGCCCACGTGGGCGCGGCGGGCGGCCGCGCCGTTGAGCGAGATCTCGCCGCTGCCGCGCTTGCCCTTGATGATGTAGGTGGAGAAGCGCTCGCCGTTGTTGATGTTGTAGAGCTCGATGCGCTCGTACTCTTTCATGCCGGCGGCATCGAGGAAATCTTCGTCGATTCCGCACGAGCCTTCATAGTTCAGATCGGCCTGAGTCACCGCGACACGGTGAATCTTGGCGCGAAGCATGATGCGTTGCATAACTCGGGTGTCCTAGGAAGCGGCCGCAAACGGCCAGGTGCGTTTATACCCGATCCCGGCCGGACCGGTCCGGTGCCGCCTCCTGCGGCAAGGGCACCCGGAGGCGCCCTTGCGGGTCGGACCGACTGCGTGGCGTCAGACCGACCGCAGGTAGCCGGGCTCCACCGCCTGGATGGGCGCGAAGCTTTCGCGCGTGGCGATGAATTCCGGCCGCGGATTCAGGCCGTACCTGGGGGGGTTCAGGGTATTTTCCACGCTGTTATACACCATGAACACATTGGATCGCGGATAGGGCGAGATGTTGCTGTTCGATCCGTGCATGGTGTTGCAATCGAAAAATACGACCGAGCCGGCTGGCGCCGTCAGCACGTCGATGCCGCCCTGGTCCACCAGCAGTTGCAGGCTGACAGGATCGGGCACACCGTATTCCTGCTTCTTCAACGACTGCTTGTAATGGTCCTGCGGGGTCTCGCCCACGCACGAGACGAATTGCCGGTGCGAGCCGGGCACCACCATCAACGGCCCGTTGCTGGCGTCGTTGTCGGTCAGCAGCACCGAGCAGCTCAGCGCCCGCATGGCGGGCATGCCGTCTTCCACGTGCCAGGTCTCGAAGTCCGAGTGCCAGTAGAACTCCTTGCCCTTGAAACCCGGCTTCATGTTGGCGCGCGACTGATGGATATAGACGTCGGAACCCAGGATCTGCCTGGCGATGCCGGCCAGCCGCATGTCCTGCGACATCCGGCCGAGCAGCTTGCTCAGCTTGTGCACCATGAACACCGACCGGACGGCGTCGGTGCCCTTCTCGGTGATGGCTTCCTCTCGGCGGCGGATGGCGGGATCGCGCACCAGCCGCTCGACCTCGCGCTTCAGGGCCTGCGTCTCCTGCGAGGAGAAGAAATTCTTCAGCAGGATGTAGCCGTTGCGCTCGTAGCCGCTCAGTTGCTCGGCGTCCAGGCCCGAGCCCGGTTCCACCTTGGCGCTGCCGTACACCACGGGATCGCGCCGCTGCACGATGCCGGCGGCGCGGTCGGCGCGCGAGGAATAGATATCGCGTGCGGGAGTAATCATGGTTGTCCTCCTGTTCTCATGGGAGGCCGCCCCGCCCGCCGGCGGGCGCGGCCCCTTGCCGCGGCCGGCCGTCAGGCGACCTTCGCTTCGTCCAGGGGATAGACGCCTTCGGCGTCATGCACTTCCTGGCCGGTCAACGGCGGATTGAAGACGCAGATGACGCGCAGCGGCTCCTTGCCGCCGCGCAGATAGTGCTCGTCGTTGTCGTTGAGGGCGTAGACCACGCCCGGGCCGAGCTTGTAGACCTTGCCGTCGGCGACGGTCTCGATCTCGCCGTCGCCCTCGATGCACCAGACGGCTTCCACGTGATTCTTGTACCAGATGTGGGTCTCGGTGCCGGGATGGATGGTGGTCTCGTGGAACGAGAATCCCATGCCGTCCTTCTTCAGCAGCACGCGGCGGCTGGTCCAGGTCGGCGTGGAGACTTCGTTCTCGGTGCCTGCGATGTCCTTGATGTCGCGTACGATCATCGTCCCTTTCCTCCGAATTTCAATACACGGGCATTCGATTGCTTCTGGGCCAGTTGCTCGGCGGCCACGACCTCGGCCACCGCGCGGTCCAGCACCTCCAGCGCCTGCCGGAGCTCGCCTTCCTCGATCGTCAGCGCGGGCAGGAGCTTGAGCACTTCGTCATTGGCGCCCGAGGTCTCGATGACCACGCCGCCCTTGAACGCCTGGGCCGCGACCTTGTTGGCCAGTCCGGGCACGCCGCTGACCAGGCCCTGGATCAGGCCTCGGCCGCGCACCGACAGATCCGCCTCCGGGTGGCTGTGGACCATGTTCTCGAGCCAGTCCCGCACCAGCATTTCCTTGGCCTGGATCTCGCGGGTGAAGGCATCGTCGCTCCAGTAGTGCTCCAGCGCCTGCCGCGCGGTCACGAAAGCCAGGTTGTTGCCGCGGAAGGTGCCGTTGTGCTCGCCGGGTTTCCAGATATCCAGTTCGGGCCTGATCAGCACCATGGCCATGGGCAGGCCGAAACCGCTCAGGGACTTGGACAGCGTGATGAGGTCCGGCTGGATGCCGGCCGACTCGAAACTGAAGAAAGTCCCCGTGCGGCCGCAGCCGACCTGGATGTCGTCGACGATGAGCAGCATGTCGTGGCGGCGGCACAGGCGTTGCAGCTCCTGCAGCCAGCGCAGCGTCGCCACGTTCACCCCGCCTTCGCCCTGGACCGTCTCCACGATCACCGCGGCCGGGGTATCCATGCCGCTGCTGCGATCCTCCAGCATGCGCTCGAAGTACGCCATGGTGTCCACGTCGGGACCGAAATAGCCGTCATACGGAATGAAGGTGGTGTTGCCCAGGCTCACGCCGGCGGCATCGCGGTACTTGGCGTTGGCGGTGGCCGACAGCGAACCCGCGCTCACGCCGTGGAAACCGTGGGTGAAGGAAACGATGTTCGGGCGCTGCTTGACGCGGCGGGCCAGCTTGAGCGCGGCTTCCACGGCATTGGTGCCGGTCGGTCCGGTGAACTGCAGCGTGTACTTCATGCCGCGCGGCTTCAGGATCAGCCGCTCGAAAGCCTCCAGGAAGTCCTTCTTGGCCGACGTGGCCATGTCCAGCCCGTGCACCACGCCGTCCGACTGGACGTAGTCCAGCAGGGGCTGTTTCAGCGCCGGGTTGTTGTGGCCATAGTTCAACGTGCCGGCACCGGCAAACAGGTCGATGTACTGCCTGCCCTCTTCGTCGAACAGCAACGAGCCCTTGGCCTTGCTGAAAACGACCGGAAACGAGCGTATGTAGCCGCGGACTTCCGATTCGAGGCGGTCGAAGATCTTGAGATCCATGGTTTTTCCCTCCTGTTTTGCTTCTAGAAGCGTGAAAGACGTATAGGCGGACCCGGGGCGAACCGGGACGGATACGAGGGGCACCCGGCCTTTACTTGAACGGGCCTATGCGCAGCAGCCGCTCGTCCTCGTGCTCGGCCTGGCCGAACAGTTCGGGCGGAAACATGGGCTGCTCCACGCACTCGGCGCCGCGATCCTGCGCCAGCGCCGCGAACATGCGCCGCGACGGCTGGTTGGATGGGGACACGGTGGTTTCGATGCGGTGTATGGACTGTGGCAGCGACCTGGCCAGCAGGTGCTCGAGCATGCGCTGGCCCAGGCGATGGCCGCGCGCCATGGGATGGACCGCAACCTGCCAGACGAACAACACGTGGGATTGCTTGGGCGGGATATAGGCAGACACAAATCCTGCCAATTGCCCTTGCCGGGTGGCCACTACGCAGGTATCGCGAAAGTGCCGGCACAGAAGAAGGTAGGCGTAGGTGGAATTGACATCCAGCGGCGGCGATTCTTGTATGAGTCGCTGGATGTCCGCGGCATCTTCGATTTCAGGCGGCCGGAGATCGAAATTCTCCAGGGCCGGATTGAATACCGCAGGTTGGATGAGCGTGTCGTCGATCGCTTTCAGACCCCGGCCCTCCTTGGTTGCGCACGCCGGCGCCTGGCGGCGACGCACTGGTTCTATGGCGCCGGAATCAAACCGCGAGGCCGGACTCCGGAGACGTATCCGATGCATTGATATCCAGGATGGGCGAGGTGTCCGAACCCGGGCTCTCCATCAGGCTGACGATGCGCTCGAGCGAGAGCGTGATCGTCGCCTGCTCCAGTTCCGGCAGCGCGCCCAGGGCATCGGCCAGCGTTTTCTGCAACGGCGAAGGCGCCTGGCTGGCCACCTCGCGGCCGGCATCGGTGGCCGATACCAGGACCGTGCGGCGGTCTTCCCTGCTGCGCTCTCGCTTGACCCAGCCCTTTTCCTCCAGCCGGTCGAGTATGCCGACGACCGTGCTCGGACTGACCGAGATTTCACGGCTGATGGCGGTGGCCGTCAGCGGCCCCGACTCGATCACGGCCAGGAGACAGACCAGTTGCGGCGCGGTGATGTGGCTGCAGGCAGCCAATTGCTTGGAGTGCAGCGCGATATTGCGCGTGATGCGGCGCAAGGCCCGCAGGATGCGCAGGTTGTAGTTGACGCCCGTATCCGCGGTCGAGCCGATGTGGTCCATGTCCAGGAGCAAAGTGCGTGGTGAAAAAAAATCACTGCCCACAAACCCAATGTAGCGCAATGATTTCAACTCAAATCATTCTAGTCAGAAAGACTGCGAGGAGTCAACCCTGCAAATCCCGGATTCGGATGTCAACGGCTCCGAAATTACCCTTATCCGCTTCGATTCCGCTGACATTCCGCTGAAACGTGAAAAACCGGCCTTTAGCCTTGCGCCACGCGCTTTCCGGCCAGTTCCGAGGGGTCGAAACTGTCCACCTCGACGACGTCGGCCACGGCGCGTTCCAGGTCTTCGAACATCAAAGCCTGCGCCGCATCCACCTTCCCGGCGCGCACGCCCTCGCGCCAGTCGCGGATGCCGGCATGGCGCAGGCCGTCCAGCACCGGAGCGGCGCGCGCCGCGAGCTCGAAGGCTTGCGCCAGCCGATCCAGCGCCTCGCCCGGACGCGGCCGGGCGAGGCCCGGCAACAGGCGGTCGCGGGCGAGCGACGGTTCGAGCAGACGCTCGGCGCAGGCCAGGGTCACCGCGTCGGCCGGGCCGCGCCGGCGCACGCCCCGGGGCAGGCAGACCACCCGCAGCAATCCCGCTGCCGCCCTGGCGGGCAGATTGGCCAGCACCGCGTCCAGGCTGGCCTCGATGGAGGCAAGGCCGCTTTCCATGCACCACTGCACCAGCGGCAGGTCTTCGGCCTGCCGCCCTTCGTCGTGCCAGCGCTTGAGGACGGCGGACAGCAGGTACAGCTCGGCCAGGATGTCGCCCAGCCGCGCCGATAGCAGTTCCTTGCGCTTGAGCGCCCCGCCCAGCGTCGCCAGCGTGACGTCGGCGACCAGCGCGAACGCCGAGGCATAGCGGCCCAGCGCGCGGTAGTACGGCGCCACCGGGCCGGCCGAACGTGGCGCCGGCGCGAACCGGCCGCCGGTCCAGGCCCGGCCCAAGGCGCGCAGCGCGTTGCCCGCCGCGTGGCCGGCATGGCGCCAGAACGTGCGGTCGAATTCCTCCAGGCCCCTGGCCGGATCGCTGTCGGCCAGCGCCGCCATTTCCCGCATCAGGAACGGATGGGCCCGGATGGCCCCCTGGCCGAAGACGATCAGGCACCGGGTCAGGATGTTGGCGCCCTCGACCGTGATGCCGATGGGAATGGCGCGGTAGACGTTGGACAGGTAATTGCGCGGGCCGTCGATCACCGCCTTGCCGGCGTGGATGTCCATCGCGTCGTTCACCGCGATGCGCATGCGCTCGGTGGCATGGTATTTCATGATCGCCGAGATCACGGCGGGCTTGTGGCCCGCGTCCAGCGCGGCGCAGGTCAGGCGGCGCGCGGCATCCACCTGGTAGGCCAGCGCCGCCATGCGGCCGAGTTTTTCCTGCACGCCCTCGAACTTGCCGATCGGAATGCCGAACTGCTGGCGCACGCGCGCATAGGCGCCACTGGTATGCGCCGAGAACACGCACGAGGCCGCCGCCAGCGACGGCAGGGAAATGCCCCGGCCCGCCGCCAGCGCCGTCATCAGCATCTGCCAGCCCTGCCCCACCCGCTCGGCGCCGCCGATGACGGCTTCCATGGGGATGAACACGTCCTTGCCCTGGTTCGGGCCGTTCTGGAACACCTGCATCGCCGGCAAGTGCCGCCGGCCGATCTCCACGCCCGGCGTGTCGGTCGGCACCAGCGCGACGGTGATGCCAAGGTCCTCCCGGTCTCCCAGCAGCCGGTCGGGATCGCGCAGCTTGAAGGCCAGCCCGAGCACGGTCGCGACCGGCCCCAGGGTGATGTAGCGTTTGTGCCAGGTCAGCCGCATGCCCAGCACCTCGCGCCCCTGCCACATCCCCTTGCAGACCACGCCGTGGTCCACCATGGCCGCCGCGTCGGATCCCGCCTCGGGGCTGGTCAGCCCGAAACACGGGATGTCGCGGCCGTCCGCCAGCCGCGGCAGCCAGTGCTCGCGCTGGGCGTCAGTGCCGAAATGCAGCAGCAGTTCGCCCGGGCCCAGGGAGTTGGGCACCATGACCGTGACCGCCGCCGTCAGCGACCGGGTCGAGATCCTGCGCACGACCTCGGAGTGCGCGTAGGCGGAGAATCCCAGGCCGCCGTACTTGCGCGGGATGATCATGCCGAAGAACTTGCGCGCCTTCAGGAACGCCCAGATGTCAGGGGGAAGATCGTGCAATTCCCAGTTGACCCGCCAGTCGTCGACCATGGCGCACAGCTCGGCCACCGGCCCGTCCAGGAAGGCGCGTTCCTCATCGCTGAGCCTGGCCGGCGGCATGTCCAGCAGGCGGCGCCATTCCGGATTGCCGGTGAACAGGTCCGCGTCCCACCACACGTCCCCCGCCTCGATCGCCTCGCGCTCGGTGTCCGACATGGTCGGCAACGCCCGCGCGGCCCAGCGGAACAGCGGCTTGGACAGCCATTCGCGGCGCCATGAGAATGCGGCCATCAGGGGGTCTCCTTGTCGACTATCTGCCTCATATAGTAAGCCGGCCGGGAGACGGGACGGTGGCCGCGCGCGGCTTCCGCGCAAGCGGTCTGGTTAAATAGAGGCTGCTTCTTCTTCCCCCATTCCCATGCACCCTCCCCGCCTGGCTTTCGTCGACCTGGAAACCACGGGCACGACGCCGCGCAGCGACCGCATCACCGAAATCGGCATCGTCCAGGTGGACGCCGACGGCATCCGTGAATGGAGCAGCCTGGTCCATCCCGGCCGCCCCATTCCCCCTGCCATCCAGTCGCTGACCGGCATCACGGACGCGATGGTGGCCGGCGCGCCGCCCTTCGCGGCCCTGGCCGACGAGATCGCCCGGCGCCTGGATGGCTACCTGTTCGTCGCCCACAACGCCCGGTTCGACCACGGTTTCCTGCGCGAGGAGTTCGACCGGCTGGAACGGCCCTTCCGTCCCGACGTCCTGTGCACCGTCCGCCTCTCGCGCAAGCTCTACCCGCAGCACCGCAGCCATAGCCTGGACGCGCTTATCGCCCGCCACGGCCTGCAGGTGCACGCCCGCCACCGCGCGCTCGACGACGCGCGGTTGCTATGGCACTTCTGGCGCGACATCCACCGCGAGTTTCCCGCCGGCCGGATCAGCGAACTCGTCGATGCCCTGGCCGGCCACGTGCCCTGGCCGGACTACCTGGATCCGGCGCTGCCTCGCCTTCTGCCCGACACCCACGGCGTCTACGTCATGCGCGACGTCAACAGCGTACCGCTGTATGTCGGCCGCGGGGCCAGGCTGCGGGACAAGGTGTTGTCCCACTTCCAGCCCGGCAATTGGAAATCGGCCAAGGCGCGGCGCCTGGCCGAACAGGTGCGGAGCATCGAATGGCAGGAGACGGGTGGCGCGATCGGCGCCCTGCTGCACGAGAACCGGCTGCTGCGGGCCCTCTCGCCGCTGCACAACCGGCGCGCGCGTTCGCCGATGCCGGCCGGCGACACGCACTGGCCCTACGATGGCCCGGTGGGCATACGCGAGGCCCGCATCATCCACGTCGTGGAAGGCTGGCAATTCCTGGGCAGCGCGGCCGACGACCAGGCCCTGTACGATCTGCTCGATGGCGGTCGCGCCGAGTACGACCACGAGGTCCACCGCATCCTGCGCGACCGGCTGGCCCTGGTCCCGCTCCTGAAACTGGACCGCAGGCGCACCGCCTGAGGACGCCGCGGCCCGCCTCCCCGGCGGCCCTACCCCGGGCCCCGAGGGCCGGACGAAGGTTTCCTAAATGCGCCGGACGGCTTATCGTTGATCCGGCCACCAGCGGGTCGGCCTTTGCCGATCGTCACGATATCGACCCGACCACGACCGCCAGGAGAACGAGATGCCCCCGTCCGCGCCCATGAACCGCAGCATCGTGATGGCCAGGCGCCCCGCCGGAACGCCGACGGCCGAAGATTTCCGCCTGGACACGTCGGCGGTTCCCGCCCCGGCGGACGGCCAGGTACTGCTGCGCACGCTCTATCTGTCGCTCGACCCTTACATGCGGGGCCGGATGAGCGACGCGGCCTCGTATGCCAAGCCGCTGAATGTCGGCGACGTCATGCTGGGCGGCACGGTATGCCGCGTGGCCGAGTCGCGCCATCCGGACTTCGCCGCCGGCGACCTGGTCCTGGCCGCCAGTGGCTGGCAGGACTACGCGCTGTCGTCCGGCAAGGGGCTCACCCGCCTGCCCGCGGATCTCGCCCATCCCTCCTGGTCCCTGGGCGTGCTGGGCATGCCCGGGTTCACCGCCTACGTGGGCCTGATGCAGATCGGCACGCCCAAGGCGGGCGAGACGGTGGCGGTCGCCGCCGCGACCGGCGCGGTCGGGTCGGTGGTGGGGCAGCTTGCCAGGCTGCACGGCTGCCGCGTGGTCGGCATCGCCGGGGGGCCGGACAAGTGCGACCACGCGGTCCGCGAACTGGGCTTCGACGCCTGCGTGGACCACCGCGCGGCCAATTTCGCCCAGCGGCTGGCGGCGGCCAGCCCCAATGGCATCGACGTCTATTTCGAAAGCGTGGGAGGCGCCGTGTTCGATGCCGTCCTACCGCTGCTCAACCGCCATGCCCGCATCCCGCTGTGCGGCCTCATCTCGCAATACAACGCCGTGCCGGGCGTGGAAGCCCCCGACCGCCTGCCCATGCTGATGCGCCTGGCGCTGACCAAGAGCCTGCGGATCCAGGGCTTCATCGTTTCCGACTGGTACGGTCCGCTCTACCGGGACTTCTCCCGCCAGATGACGGCCTGGATCGCCGACGGACATGTCAAATACCGGGAAGACGTGGTCGAAGGGCTCGAAAACGCCCCCACCGCCTTCATGGGACTCCTCCAGGGACGCAATTTCGGCAAGCTGGTGGTACGGGTGGCCCACTAGCCCGCGCGCGGCGTGCTACGCTAAGGGCGTCATCGAACAATTACAAGCAGGTCGCGCCATGGCGAAGTCCTGCGACAGGAGACTCGTATGACGTGCCAAGTGATTCCCCTACGGCCCCGCCACGCCAAACGGCGGAGCTTTCGCGTTCCGGGCAAGCTGTTGATGGTCGCGGTGCCGGCGGCGCTGTCGTTCGCCTGGCTGCTCGCGCTGCCGGGCATGCCGCACGCGCAGCCCGGCCCGACGGCCTCGGCCGAACACCGCCAGGATTTCGCCATTTCCCGTGGCGACCTGCGCCCGGCGCTCGAAAAGTACGCCCGCCAGGCGGGCATACGCCTGTCGTTCGACCCGGCGCTGGTGGCCGGCCTGACGACCCCCGGGCTGACCGGCCGCCATACGATCCAGGATGGGCTGGATATCCTGCTGCGCGGCACGGGCTATACCGCCGCCCAGGAAAACGGACGCTATGTGCTGACCCCCGAGCCGCCGGCCTCGGCGGGCAGGAAGCCGCCCAGCGGGCCGCGGCTGGTGGGCGCGCTCATCCCTGCTTGAAATCGTCGGTGCTCAGGCCCAGCCTGTGCATCTTGTCATAGAGCGTCTTGCGCGGCAGGCCCAGCATTTCGCTGGCCGCCGCCGTGCGGCCTGAACAGTTCTTCAGCGCGTCCTCGATCAACAGCCGTTCGAAACTGGTCATCTGCTCCTCGAGCGAGCGCCTGACGCTGGCCGCGGCGCCCGCCAGGCCGTCCTTGGCCAGGCCCAGCACGAACCGGTCCGCCACGTTGCGCAACTCGCGCACGTTGCCCGGCCAGTGGTGCGCCATCAGCGACTGCAACTGGGAACCCGAGAGCATCGGCGCCTCGCGCCCGTAGCGCAGGGCCGCCTGCAGGATGAAATGCTCGAACAACAGCGGGATGTCCTCGCGCCGCTCGCGCAGCGGCGGAATTTCCAGCACCGCCACGCTCAGCCGGTAATAGAGGTCCGGCCGGAACGTGCCCCGCTCCGACTCCGCCAACAGATCGCTCTTGGTGGCGGCCACGACGCGGCAATCCATGGGCTGCGGTTCGTTCGACCCCAGCCGCTCGAACACCCGCTCCTGCAAGGTACGCAGCAGCTTGACCTGCAGCACCGCCGGCATGGTCTCGATTTCGTCCAGGAACAGCGTGCCTCCCGCGGCGTACTCGATCTTGCCGATGCGCCGTTTGGCCGCGCCCGTGAACGCGCCGGCCTCATGGCCGAACACCTCGCTCTCGAACAGCGTCTCGGGCATGCCGCCGCAGTTCAGGGCCGAGAAGTGGCGATCGCGCCGGCTGCTGTGATCGTGCAGGCAACGGGCCACCAGCTCCTTGCCCGTGCCTGTTTCGCCCACCACCAGCACGTCGGCATCGGTGTCGGCCAGGTCCTGCACGACCTTCCTCAAGGCCACCATGGCCGGCGACCGGCCCAGCAGCGCGCGCTCGATGGCAATGCGATTGTCCAATTGCCGCCGCAGCGACTGCACCTCCAGCGTCAGCCCTCGTTTCTCCAATGCCCGCTGCACGACCTCGCTCAGATGCTCTGACGAAAAGGGTTTCTCGATGAAGTCGTAGGCCCCGAGACGCATGGCCTGCACCGCCATCGAAATATCGCCATGCCCGGTCACCAGGATCACCGGGAGGCAGGGATCGATCTCCAACGCCTGGCGCAGCAGCGCCATCCCGTCCATGCCGGACATCTTGACATCCGTCACCAGCACGCCGGGAAACCCGGGCGCGAGGTGCTTGAGCGCCTGCTCGGCCGACTCGAACGCCTTGACGTCGAGGCCGGCCAGTTGCAGCGCCTGCTTGCCACCCAGCCTGACCGCCGGATCGTCTTCGACGAACAACACTGTCAATTCTTCATGCATCCACCGTCTCCTCCAACTTCGCCGGCCGCAGTTGCAGCACGAATTCCGCCCCACCCCCCTCCCGGTTGTAGGCGCGCAGGCTGCCGCCGAAATCGCGCACGATGCCCGCCGAAATCGCCAGCCCCAGGCCCAGCCCCACCCCCTGCTCCTTGGTCGTGAAGAAGGGCTCGAACAACCGGCGCATCACGTCGTCCGGAATACCAGGACCGCTGTCCCGTACGGAAATGACGACCCAGCCCCTGGCTGCCTCGACCGAGATGTCCAGGCGCCGCTGGTCGCTGCGCGCCATCGCGTCGATGGCGTTGCCCAGCAGGTTGACCAGGATCTGTTCCAGCCGGTTGCCGTCGCAATAGGCGCAGGCATCTTCCGGCACGCTGAGCCGCAGCTCGACCTGCTCCTGCCGCAGCCGCTGCTCCAGCAGGAAACAGGCATCGGCCACGGCCACCGCGATCGACGTCGGCCTGAGCAGGGCCGGGGATTTGCGCGCGAATTTTTTCAACTGGCCGGTGATCTTGCCCATGCGGGCGGTCAACTGGCCGATCATGGTCAGGTTTTCCTCCGCGTCGCCCTGGCGGCCGCGCTGCAGCAGCACCGCCGCATTGTCCGCCAGCGTGCGCAGCGCCGCGAGCGGCTGGTTCAGCTCATGCGTGATGCCCGCGGCCATCTGGCCCAGCGCCGCCATCTTGCCAGCCTGCACCAGTTCGTCCATGGTGGACTTCAGCACCTCCTCGGCCCGCCGCCGCTCGGCGATCTCGGTCTGCAGGTGGCGATTGGCATTGCTCAAGGCCTGCGTGCGCGCGGCGACCTTGCGCTCGAGTTCGTCGTGCGCGCGCTGCAAGGCCGCCCGGGCGGCCAGGCTCTGGGCGATGGCGCGCCGCCGCTGCTGGAGATACAGGCCCAGGATGGCCAGGAACCCCATGGCCAGCGCCACGGCGATGGCCACATTGCGGGCGCGCGCATGGATGGGCGCCATGTTGGACAAGGCCATCAGCTTCCATTGCGTGCCCGGTATCTGGCGGCTCTGGACCAGATAGGACGGCAGCAGGAAATTGCCGCCTTCGCCGTCGCGCGCCGCCTCGCTGGTGAACTGCACGATGCGCACGTCGCCCTGCAGGTTGCCGACCTCGGTCATGCCCAGCGGCTCCAGCGACCCGGCACGATGATATTGGCGGGTCACCGCCAGTTTCTGCAGCGTATGCTGCGCCAGCGGCGCGAGCGTCTTGAATTTCCAGCCCGGCACCGAAGTCAGGAAGATCACGCCGTTCTCGTCCACCACCACCACTTTCTCGTCGGCGCGCAGCCAGGCATCGTCGAGCTTGTCCAGGTCGACCTTCAACGCCGCCACGCCCAGCATCCTGCCATCGTGGTAGATGCCGTAGGAGAAGTAGTAGCCCGGCGACTGGCTGACGGTGCCGATGCCGTAGAAACGGCCCGACAGCCCCTTCGCCGCGTCGATGAAGTAGGGCCGGTACGAGAAATTGCGGCCGACGAAGCTGGGCGGACGATTCCAGTTGCTGGCGGCCAGCGTCAGCCCCTCCATGTTCATCACGTAGATCTCGGAAGATCCGGCCTTGCGGTTGACGGTCTCCAGGTACAGGTTGACCCGGGCGATCCGCTCGGGATTGCCGGGCTCCTGCAGGAGCGCGGTGACGTCCTTGTTCAGGGACAGGATGCCCGGCAGGTAGTCGTAGCGGGTCAGTTCGCTCTGCACGCCGCCGGCGTAGATGTCCAGCCTGTGTTCCACCCCCTGGCGCAAGGCCTGGATGCCGGTACGCTCGCCCCAGATGTATGCCAGCATCACCGCCAGCGCGGCGGCGAACAGACAGGCGCCGCCCCACACCAGGCGGCGCTTGGAAAAACCGCGGGCAGGCGGGCTGACGCTCAAGTCCCCATCCATGATTATCGTTCTAGTGTCCGCAATTTATCCCAGGCACGCCAGGAAAGACATCGGGGCTTGCGCCACGCAATGGCGCAAGCCCCTCCGGTCAATCGGCGTAGACTCCCGCCGCCCGGATGATGGGCGTCCACTTGTCGATCTCACTGCCGAGATGCTTGCGCAGCGATTCGGGCCTGGCCCGGTCGGCGGTCGCCGCCTGCGCCCCCAGCTCCGCCATCTTGCCGCGGAACGTCGGGTCCTGGACCGCCGCCTGCAACGCCGCCGACAGCTTCTCCACCACGGCCGGCGGCGTGCCCTTGGGCGCGTACATCGCATGCCAGATCTTGACCTCGATGCCCGGCAGCCCCTGCTCGGACGCGGCGGGGATATCCTTGAAGGCATCGATGCGCGCGGACTGCATCGCGACATAGGGTTTCACCACGCCGGCCTTGATCTGCCCGGCGACGTTGGTGGTCTGGTCGCACATCAGGTTCACCTGCCCGCCGATGAGATCGGTCAGCGCCGGCGCCGTCCCCTTGTAGGGGACCGTGCCCAGTTGCGTGCCGATCGTGCTCATGAACAACAGGCCGCACAGGTGCGAGGCGGATCCGATGCCGGCATTCGCCAGGAACAGCTTGCTCGAATTGGCCTTGATGTAGGGCAGCAGGTCCTTGAAGCTGTCCGGCGGCAGGCTCCGGGTGCCCAGGAGCACCATGGGCACGTCGGCGATCTCGCCGATCATCTCGAAGTCCTTGAGCGGATCGAAGCCCAGTTGGCGATACAAGGCCGGCGCGGTGGACATGCCGATATGGTGGATCAGCACCGTATGGCCGTCGTTGCGCGCGGTGGCCACCTTCTTGGCGCCGATGGTGCCGCCCGCGCCGCCGACGTTCTCGATCACGATCTGGCCTTTCAGGTGCCTGGCCATGACGGCCGTCACGTCGCGCGCCACCTTGTCGGTGGGACCCCCGGCGGCGAACGGCACGACGGCGACGATGGGCGCGCTGCCCGGGAAGTCCTGTGCCTGGAGCGGCGCTGCCAGCGCAGCCAGGACACCGAGCGATAGTGTGGAAAGAAACTTCATGTCTTGCCTCCTTTCAAGGACGGGTAACGTCGAACAACTGGTTCTTGGTGGAAGGGCCGAACGAGAGCCACGTGCCCTTGAGCGGCTGCTGCTCCACCCCGGGCTTGCTCCAGTCGCACACGCCGCCGGGGAAGATCTGGCGCACGCGCTCCAGTTGCCCGGCGTTCAGCGTGGCCTTGTAGTCGGCCGGATCAACTGCCTTGAGCTGGCACTTGACGATGTTGTCGGCCAGCGGCCCACCAGCGACCAGGCGCGGCGTGGTACCCGCCGGATAGAGCTGGTTGCAGCGCCCTTCGCCATAGGCCGTGGACGGTTCGACGATCTTGTTGCCGCCACTGTCCCAGCAGGCATCGGCCAGCCCCGCGGGCTTGTGCGAGACGACCTTGCGCGGCCTGGACTGGTCGGAGGTGTCGCTCACCACGCCCATCAGCCACTGGTCCATGAGCTGCAGCAGGTTGTCGCCCACCGGGCCGGGTCCGAGCATGACGTGATTGTCGAAATGCCCGTTGGCGGCCTTCAGGCGCTCGCGCACCGAGTACGAGTGGATCTTGTTGTGGATGTCGCCGTTCACCGCGTTATCGAAATAGTCGCGGTTCTCCAGGATGGCGGTCGAGGCCAGGCCGCCTCCGCCATGGGTGATGCGGCCGGACTGGTAGGCGCGGCGGATGGCGTCGATATCGCCGGCCGTGCGCGCCGCCATGGGCTTCAGGTCCACATCCAATCCGCCGATGTTGGCGTTCAGGTCCAGGAACTCGTCCACCGTGATGGCGCCGTCGTTCAGCGCCTTCAGGCCGTACTGCACGCCGACGTTGTCGATCGGGCGCAGCGCGAAACCCCGGCTGTCCTTGCCATAGACGTTCACCGTGTGGTCATACACGGTCGCCCGGCTGCCGCCGGGATTGTTGACGGGGTGGTACTTCAGGCTTTCCTGGAAGCCCGCCGGGAACGAGACCACCGGATCCAGCCGGCCGGCGCTGCCGCTCATGTTGGCGATGTTGCCGACCTGCAGGTAGCCGGAGATCGCCTTCTTCTTCTCGTCGGTGTAGGCCAGCCCGCCCGCGCGGTTGAAGTAGTTGTTCAGCAGCCGGGAATCGAAGACCTTGAACAGCGTGGCCGAGGTCACGTCCGGGAACACCATGTTCACGATGATGCCGTCGAACAGGCCTGGATAGTTGTCGGACGTCTGGAAGCTCTGGTAGGCGCCGCCCGAGCCGCCGGTGCCTATCGTGTAGACCGGCACGCCGTAGGCCTCGATGAAGCGCTCCTTGGTCATCGCCACGGTCTCGGACGACAGCAGGTCGTTGCAGTTCGAGCCGAAGATGTTCAGCGTGGACGTGACGGCCGCATAGCCCTGCTTCATCCACTCGTCGACGATCAGGGTGCCGAAGGTCGCGCCCTGCGTGTACCAGCCGCCCTGGCAGCCGCCTCCCAGCGGATACATCAGCTTGCCGTTCCAGGCCTTGGAGCGTTTGTTCGGGCCGATCTCGCCGTCGCTGAGCGGATCATGCAGCATGGCCGACTGGTAGATGCCGCGGTTGATGGTGCCCGTCTCCAGCCGCACGAGGTACGGCACCGTGCGCTCGGTCGGCTTGCCCTCGTCGATGGTGATGGTGGCCATGTCGGCCGGATAGACCGTGGGCGTGTTCCAGCGGCTGTTGCCGCCGGACTTGTTCCGGTAGAAATAGTCGACCCGCGTGTTGGTGGAACAGTTCTCGCCGAACGGGCCGTCCAGGGTGCCGCCACCCAGCCGGCCGAAGCTCGTCGTCGTGCACAGGAAGGGCTTCTGGTGCGGACCGGAGATCATCGGCCCCGTGATGGGGTAATTCGTGATTTCCAGCGTGGCGGTCGACTCCCCCACCTGGGCTCGCAGGGTGTTCTTGCCCAGCGCCATGCCGCGCACCAGCCCCTGCCAGGTCCCGTCACCGGCCTGGGTGAAGGCGCGCGACACATCGCTCTTCTCCAGCATGACCACCGGCGTGCCACTGACGCCGGCCGGCACTTCCAGCCGCACCAGCGCGTCATCGCCGGTGACGTAGTCCGGCAGCGAGGACACCGTGCTCAGCTTGAGGGCCGGCGCGGGCGGCGGACCGCCCGGCGATCCGCCGTCACCTCCGTCGCCGCCGCAAGCGGCCGCCAGCACCGCGGCGGCTCCCGTCGCCAGGGCCAGCCGGCCCACGCCATATCCCCGGGCGCGCGCATGCCGCCCGCATTTCTCTTGGGGTCCCATTCCTGCCTCCTCCTATCGCGTGTTTTTGAATCTTCTCGTTACCGCGACGGAGGATGAGCAACACTCGTGCCAACGCGGCCCTGACGCGCGATATCGCGGCAAGAGCCTGTTTTCATTGGCGTTTTTGGATAGGGCCCAGAGGCGGGGACGGCAGGCGCGGCCAGGATTCCGCCATGCGGGCCGCCGGCCGTTCCGGAATTCCGCAACGGCCGGCGAAGCCGGATCAGGTCTCGTCCGCGGGAGGGGGATCGTCCATCGACGAGAACAGGTCCCAGACCGCCATGAACAGCGCGGCGATGAGCGGCCCGATCACGAAACCGTTGATGCCGAACAGCGCCATGCCGCCCAGGGTCGAGATCAGGATCACGTAGTCCGGCATGCGGGTGTCCTTGCCGACCAGGATGGGGCGCAGCACGTTGTCGACCAGGCCGATCACCAGGATGCCGTACAACGTCAGGATGATCCCCTGCAACGTATCGCCGGACAGGATGAAGTAGATGGCGACCGGCCCCCAGATCAGTCCCGCCCCCACCGCCGGCAGCAGCGACAGGAAGGCCATCACGACGCTCCACAGCAGCGCACCCTTGATGCCCAGGATCCAGAAGATCAAACCGCCCAGCATGCCCTGGGTGATGGCCACCACGATGTTGCCCTTGACCGTGGCCCGCACGACGGCGATGAACTTGCGGAACAGGTGGCGCTTGTGCTCTTCCGTCAGCGGCAGGGCCTGGCGGATACGCGCGGACAGGTCCGGGCCGTCGCGCAGCAGGAAGAACAGCAGGTACAGCATGACGCCCAGGCTGATGACGAACTGGAAGGTGTTCTGGCCGATGTTCAACGCCTGGGTGGCGAAGAACTGGCTGCCCCGCGTCGCCACCTCGGCCAGCTTGCTCTGGATGCTGTTCACGTCCACCATGCCGAACTTCTCCAGCAGGCTGCGCGCCGTGGGCGGCAGGGCCGCCATGGCCTGGTCGAGGTAGCCGCGGAAATCGATGTCGCCGGCCTTGATCTGCTCGTAGAACCCCGCGCCCTGGCTGACGATGGTGCCCGCGATGAGCGAGACGGGAATGATCACGATGAGCACGCACACCGCCAGCGTGGCCAGCGCCGCCAGGTTGTTGCGGCCGCCGAAGGCCGTCACCAGCCGCCGCTGCAAGGGGAAGAAGATGATGGCCAGGATGGCCCCCCAGAACACGGCGCCGAAAAACGGCCACAGCAGCCAGCCGAACGCCAGCGTGACCAATACCAGCAGGAGCAGGAAGGTGCGGTATTGCAAAGAGGTCTGGCTCATCGAGGATGTTCCTTCAATGTTCGGGAGGCGTTCGGGTCGTGAAGACGGGCAGGGTCAGGCTCCAGCGGATCGCCACCATGCGGAACAGGAAACCGGTGACCAGCGCGATGGCCGTGGCGTGATCGTGCCCGACGCCGTAGCGCTGCAACAGCACATACAGCGTGCCGGTCGCCAGCGCGACCGAGGCGTAGAGGTCGCGGCGCAGGACCAGCGGCACCTGGTTGCAGAGTATGTCGCGCAGCAGGCCGCCGCAGATGCCCGTGACCATGCCCATCAGCACCACGATGGCCGGGTGCGCGCCGGCCGCCTCGGCCACGTCGCAGCCGATGACGGCGAAAGCGACCAGGCCCAGCGCGTCCAGCAGCAGGAAGGCCATGCGCACCCGGTGCATGTACCGGACCAGGAACGCCGCGGCCAGGGCCGCGCCCACGGTGAAGAACAGATATTCGGGATGGGCCACCCAGCCCAGCGGGTAGTGGCCCAGCAGTACGTCGCGGATCGAGCCGCCTCCCAGGGCCGTGACCGTGCCGACCACGCAGACCCCGAACAGGTCCATGCGCCGTCTCATGCCCATGATCGCGCCCGAGGCGGCCTCGGCCGTGATCGCGACCAGATAAATCACTTGCAGCAACATAAGCGGGGCCGGTCGGCCGTCTCCTTTTTCCTGCGCGCCGGAGAACAGACGCGCGAACCTGGCGGATTATCGCATCCGCCGGGCCGCCCGAGCCGGACGGCCCGGCCTACCCGCCGACGGCCGGCAGCGCCGCCATCAGGGTCGCGCGGAAGTCCTCCATCACGGGCGGCACCTTGAAACCCCGCCGCGTCACCTGATAGAGGTCCAGGCTGACCGCCGGCTTGGTCAGCAGGTCGGTCGCCACCCGGTGCCGGTGGCAGGCCACCAGCGCGAAGGTGGGGATGACGGCCGTGCCCAGTCCGGCCTCCACCATGGAGATCAGAGTCTCGAAGAAGTTGAAGCTGGGACGGTCCTCGTTGCCGCGCCCGATCTTCTCCAGGTGCGGCTCGATCAGGCGCTGGATGGGATTGGCGGCGGGCAGGCCGATCAGCGGCACGTCGCGCAGGCTGGCCCAGGCGGCGGTTCCCACCGGCCGGCCGGGCGCTCCCTCGGTGGGCGCAACGCGCATCAACCGGAACTGGCCCACCGGGGCCCGGTCCAGCCCCGCCAGCTGCTTGAAAAAAAACCCCAGGCCGATGTCGGCCTCGCCACCGGCGACCAGCGCCTCCACCTGCTGCAGATCGGTATCGACCAGGCGCAGCTCGACGTAGGGATGGGACCCCTTGAACAACTGGAACACCCGGGGCAGGATGTTGGAAGAAATCAGCGGCGTGGCCGCGATGCGCAGCGTCTGCCGCGCACGCCGGCCGGCCACGCCCAGCTTGGACACCACCTCTTCCAGGTCGCCCACCACCCGCTGCGCCACCGGCAGCAGGTCGCGGCCGGCATCGGTCAGCACCACCATGCGGGTCGTGCGGTCGAACAGGCGGCAATCGAGCTGCTTTTCCATCTCGCGGATCATGATGCTGAGCCCGGCCTGCGTCATGTGGGCCTTCTCGGCGGCACGGGTGAAATTGCCGATCCGCGCGACGTGCAGGAACACCTGCAACTGGCGCAATGAGAGATTCATAAAACTCTAATATGTATTCATATCATATCTAAACTTCAAAAATAGTACGTTCTGGCGCTTAATACCAGCACCGGCGGCCCCAGAACGGGATCCGCGCGAGAAAATTCTTCACGAGGGTGCGAACATGAGCAGCAAAGAGGACGTGGTCATCATCGGCGCCGGGATAGGCGGACTGACGCTGGCCCTGAGTCTCCACCAGGCCGGCATCGCCTGCCGCATCTATGAGGCGGTGCCCGAACTGCGGCCCCTGGGCGTGGGCATCAACGTCCTGCCTCACGCGGCGCGCGAGCTGTCCGAACTGGGGCTGCTGCCGGAACTGGACAAGGTGGGCGTGCGCACGCGCGAATCCATCTTCTTCAACGAGCACGGCCAGTTCGTGTTCCGCGAGGCCGCGGGCCTGGCCGCCGGCTTCGACTGGCCGCAATACTCGATCCACCGGGGCGACCTGCAGACCGTGCTGTTCGACGCCGTCAGGCAGCGCCTGGGCCCGGACGCCGTGGTCTGCGGCCAGCGCTGTACCGGCGCCACGCAGGATGACGAATCGATCACCGCGCACTTCGTCTCGCCCGAGGGCGAGCGCCTGCCCGACGTGCGGGCCCGCCTGCTGGTCGCCTGCGACGGCGTGCATTCGGCCCTGCGCAAGCAGCTCTATCCGCAGGAAGGCGCGCCGCGCTATTCGGGCGTCAACATGTGGCGCGGGACCACGGTGTGGCAACCGTTCCTGAGCGAGGCCAGCATGGTGCGCGCGGGCTGGCTGGACGTGGGCAAGATGGTGATCTACCCCATCCGCAACGACGTCGACGGCAAGGGCGGCCAATTGATCAACTGGGTGGCGGAAATCACCGACCCCAACCCGGCCATCCGCGACTGGAGCCGGCCGGGCCGGCTGGAAGACTTCCTGCCCGCCTTCGAGGACTGGCATTTCGACTGGCTGGACGTTCCCGCCCTGATCCGGTCCTCGGACTCCATCCTGGAGTACCCGATGGTGGACCAGGATCCGCTGCCCACCTGGACCCAGGGCCGCCTGACGCTGCTGGGCGACGCCGCCCATCCCATGGTGCCGCGGGGCTCGAACGGCGCGGGCCAGGCCATCATCGACGCGCGCTATCTGGCGGGCCAGTTGAAGCAGCGCGGCCTGACCACGGAAGCCCTGCGGGACTACGACAAGGTCCGGGTCGCCGCGACCACGCAGGTGGTGCTGACCAACCGCACGAATCCGCCCGACGCCATCCTGCGCGAAGTCTACGAACGCACCGGCGGCAAGCGCTTCGAGCAGCTCGACCCCATCGTCTCGCAGGCCGAACTGCAAGCCATCTCCGACAACTACAAGAAGGTGGCGGGCTACAGCCCGGCCTCGCTGAAGGCCCGGCCTTCGTTCCTCTGACCCCGTCGCGGTCCGCGACGGACCGCCCCTTTCCCGGAGCCGCCTTGAGCGGCTTTATTTTTGCAAAAACCGAAATTATTGATAAATTTTATCGAAATCCTGACCCAATATTTAAAATAAAAGTATCTGATATTGATACTTTTAAAAAAATACCCGACAATCTCCGTCACATCATCGACCGCCCCATCCGGCACAGGCCGGCACGTGGAGCAAGGAGACATCATGGCAGCGCGCATTCCCATACAAAGTCTGCATCACTTCGCCTACCGGTGCAGGGACGCCGAAGAAACCCGCCACTTCTACGAGGATCTGCTGGGCCTGCCGCTCGCGCACGTGATCCGGGCCGACAACGTGCCCAGCACCGGCGAATACTGCCCGTACGTCCACATCTTCTTCGAGATGCGGGACGGTTCCTACATGGCCTTCTTCGACCTGGGCGACGGCCAGGCGGCCGAGCCCTCCGCCAATACCCCCGACTGGGTCAACCACATCGCGCTGCAGGTCGAATCCGAGGCCGAGCTCCACGCGGCCCGCGCCAGGCTGGAAGCGGCCGGCGTCGAGGTCCTGGGCGTGACGGACCACGGTTTCGTCAGGTCCATCTACTTCTTCGACCCCAACGGCATCCGGCTCGAACTGACCACCCGCACCGCGCCCGCCGCCCGGCTCGACGAATTCAAGGCCTCGGCCCACGCCGAACTGGCGGACTGGGTCCGCACCCGGCCCCTGGCCGCCAGCCGCTAACCGCCAGCCCAGCAACCCACAAGGAAACCGCGTCATGTCCACGCCGTCCAAGCACTCCTTCGACCGCATTCCCGTCATCCTGCAATTCCGCGAGCCGGTCGAGATGGTGGAAACCTACGGCTTCAACGGCAGCCAGGGCTACACCGTGCTCGAAGGCCAGCGGCTGGTGCCCCGCAACGTACCATCCAAGGTCGTGTTCCTGTTCATGCATCCGACCTCGACACTGCAACTGCTGCCCATGCCCGTGGCACTGGCCGAGTCGGGCATGCACGTGCTGTGCGCCGGCAGCCGCTACGCCAAGAACGACTCCGCGTTGATCATGGAGAAGGTGGCGGCCGACCTGGGCGCCTACATGCGCTACGCGCGCGAAGACCTGGGCTACGAAAAGGTGGTGCTGGTCGGCTGGTCCGGCGGCGGCGCGCTGTCGCTGTTCTACGAGGCCCAGGCCGAAACGCCGTCGATCACGCACACGCCGGCGGGCGACCCCTATGACCTGACGCAAGCCGGCCTCACGCCGGCCGATGGCATCATCTTCATCGCCGCCCACCTGAGCCGGCCGGAAACCCTGACCGAATGGCTGGATCCCTCGGTCCGCAACGAGCTGGACCCCGAGGACCGGGATCTCGAACTCGACATCTACGCCCCCGACTGCCCCAACCGGCCGCCCTTCTCGCAAGACTTCGTGGCGCGCTTCCGGGCGGCGCAGCTGGCGCGCAATCGCCGCATCAGCGCCTGGGTGCTCGATACGCTGGACCGGCTCAAGCGCTCGCCGTCGGGCGAGCGGGAACGCGGCTTCGTGGTCCATCGCACCATGTGCGACGTGCGCTGGCTCGATCCCGCGATCGACCCCAATGGCCGCAAGCCGGACTGGTGCTACCTGGGCGATCCGCGCGTGGTCAATTCCGGCCCCGCCGGCCTGGCCCGGTTCAGCACGCTGCGCAGCTGGCTGTCGCAATGGTCCTACGATCACTCCAACATCAAGGGCCCCATGAACGCGGCGCGGATACGCCAGGTTCCCGTCCTGCAGATCGAGAACGAGGCGGACGACGCCGTGCCCGCCACCCACAACCCCCTGATCCACGCCGCGCTCGGCACCCCGGACAAGGAACTCGTTCAGATCCAGGGAGCGACCCACTACTACCTGGGGCAGCCCAGGCAACTCGCGCAGTGCATGGAGACCATCGTCGACTGGACCCGCCGCAAGATCTCCGCGGACTTCGAGGCCCTCCCCCCCGCCTCCGGGGAGCGCTGACCCGGCAAACCGGGCCGGGATTGATTACCATCATGGCTGCGACGCGCCGGCCCGCACGGCCGGCGCGTCGAATACCGAGACCCATCGATCCCGACATGTCCCAGTTCGCAAAAGTCCTCCAGATCCTGGATCTGTTCTCCGAAGCCAGGACCACGCTGGCGGCCGAGGAAATCGCCGACCTGCTCGAAGTTTCCCGGCCCACCGCCTTCCGCTACGTCAAGCAGTTGTGCGAAACCGGACTGCTGGCGAAGATCGCCGGGCGCTACGCGCTGGGCGCGAAGATCATCGAACTCGACTACCGCATCCGGCGGTCCGAGCCCATCCTGCTGGCCAGCCGCGCCAGCATGCGCGAACTGGCCCAGCGCACGGCCATGACGGTCGTGCTGTGCAACATCTACGGCGACGAGATCGTGCACAGCCACCATGAGCTCGTGAGCGAACCCGCCCCCATGAGCCTGGACCGCGGCCACCTGATGCCGCTGTTCAAGGGCGCCGCACCGGCGGTGATCCTGGCCAACCTCCAGACATCGCGCCTGAAGCGGCTGTACGAGCGCCACCAGGCCGATCCCGACGTGCTCGGCATCGCCGGCGACTGGCCGTCTTTCGCCCGGCACTACAAGCGCATACGCAAGGACGGGCACTATGTCTCGCGCGAGGAGATCGACCCGGGCGTCATCGGCATCGCGGCGCCCATCTTCAACGATGGGCGCCACGTCGTCGGCGCCACCACCCTGGTATACGAAAAAGAACGCGAGAAACTCGTGAACGAGGAAGGCTATGCCGAACTGGTGCGGCACTGCGCCGCGACGGTGACGCAGGCCATCGCCGCCGCGGCGCAACGGGCTACTTGAAATCGGCGTTCGGGTCCTGGCCGCCCTGCCCCTGGCCTTCCCCGTAGGCGCCGCCTCCGCCGTAGCTTTCGCCATACGAGCTGTCCACCTCGATCTTGACGCTGCCCGGATCCACCACGGCCTGGTCGCCCTTGTAGTGCATGACCAGTCCCGGCACCAGCATCACGATGGCCACCATCAGCAGCTGGATCACGATGAACGGGATCGATCCCCAGTAGATCTGGCCGGTGGTGACCTTGGCGATGCGCTTGCCCGTGACCTTGTCCAGATAGTCTTCCTTGGGCGCCACCGAACGCAGGTAGAACAGCGCGAAGCCGAACGGCGGGTGCATGAAGGAAGTCTGCATGTTGACCGCCAGCAGCACGCCGAACCAGATCAGGTCTATGCCCATCTTCTCGGCCACCGGTCCCAGCAGCGGCACGATGATGAAGGCCAGCTCGAAGAAATCCAGGAAGAAGGCCAGCACGAAGGTCAGCACGCTGACGACGATCAGGAAGCCCCACTGGCCGCCCGGCACCGAGGTCAGCAGGTGCTCGACCCACAGGTCGCCGCTGACGGCCCGGAAGGTCAGGCCGAACACGGTCGAACCGATCAGGATGAACACGACGAAGCAGGATAGCTTGGTGGTGGTATCCATGGCCTGCTTGAGCAGATTCAGCGACAGGCGCTTGCGGATGAGCGCCATCGCGATCGCCCCCACCGCGCCCATCGCGCCCCCCTCGGTGGGGGTGGCCACGCCGATGAAGATGGTCCCCAGCACCAGGAAGATCAGGAACAGCGGCGGGATCATCACGAAGGTCACCCGCTCGGCCAGCGCCGACAGCCACCCCAGCCGCAGCACCTTGTTGGTCGCCGCGATGACGAAGGCCGACACGCCCCAGATCAGCATGGTCAGCACGATGCGCTCGTCCACCGGCGCGGTGCCGTGTTCGAGATAGTCCCCGACCAGCGCCGCGATCGCCGCCGAAACAAGCATCAGCACCAGCAGCGAGCGGCCGCCGCGCGTCCCGTTGGGCTCCTGGAAGCGCCGCGCCTCTTCGGGCAGGGCCGGCGCGCTGGCCGGCCGGAACAGCGACGCCAGCACCACATACACGACATAGGCCCCGGCCAGCAGGAAGCCGGGCAGCATCGCGCCCCGGTACATGTCGCCGATCGACCGGCCCAGCTGGTCGGCCAGGATGATCAGCACCAGCGACGGCGGGATGATCTGCGACAACGTGCCCGAGGCCGCGATCACGCCCGAGGCCAGCCTGCGGTCATAGCCGTAGCGCAGCATGATAGGCAGCGAGATCAGGCCCATGGAGATGACCGACGCCGACACGACTCCCGTGGTGGCCGCCAGCATCGCGCCGACGAACACCACGGCGATGGCCAGCCCGCCGCGCAGCGAGCCGAACAGCTGGCCGATGGTCTCGAGCAGATCCTCCGCCATGCCTGAGCGCTCCAGCACCAGCCCCATCAAGGTGAAGAAAGGCACGGCCAGCAGCGAATCGTTGGCGATGATGCCGAACACCCGTTGCGGCAGGGCCTGGAACAGTACCGGCGTCAGCAAGCCGAATTCGATGCCGATCAGCGCGTACAACATGCCGTTGGCGGCCAGCGCGAACGCCACCGGGAATCCCAGCAGCAGGAAAAGTACCAGGTTGGCGAACATGATCGGTGCCAGGTTCGCGATCAGGAAGTCGATCATCAGCGGCCTCCCTGCGTGCCGCCGTGGGCGGCGGCCTCGCGTGCCCGCGCCTCGCGGGCGATTTCCTCGGCCAGTTCTTCCTCCGCGGTCTTGCCCCGCTCCCGCTCGCGCGGGTCGGGTCCCCTGCCCATCAGGAAGGCCACGCACTTGATCAGGTGCGAGAGCCCGGCCAGCACCAGCAGGAAAAAGCCGGCCGGAATCAGCAGCTTGACGGGCCAGCGCACCAGCCCGCCCGAATTGGAGGACTGCTCACCGGTCACGAAGGAGTCGACGAACACCGGCCAGGACAGCCACATGATCAGCACGCACGCCGGCATCAGGAAGAACACGACCCCGAGAATCTCGATCCAGATCTGCGTACGCTGCGACAGCTTCTGCGCGACGATGTCCACGCGCACATGTTCGTTCTTCAACAGGGTATAGCCCGCCGCCAGCAGGAAGATGGCGCCGAACAGATACCACTGCAGCTCGAGCCAGGCGTTGGAACTGGTGTGGAAGACCTTGCGCACAATGGCGTTGCCCGCGCTGACGACCACCACGACCAGGGTCAGCCAGGTGACGGCCTTGCCGACAAGCAGGTTCAGCTTGTCGACGAGGCGCGAAAAAGCGAGGAGAGCATTCATGGTTGTAGACCGATGCTGAACGAAAAACGCCTGGCGCGAGGCCAGGCGAACGATTCCTGCTTCAGGAGCGTGGCGGGGAACCGGGTAGGTAGCGCCACGCTGGTACCCCCTACTTGCGGATGGTGGACATGTAGCCGTCGAAATTGCCCTCGGCCACCCGGAACCATGGCAGCACATTGCTCCGGAAGGCAACCATGCTGTCATAGACCTTCTTGAACTCGGGGCTCTTGGCGCTCATCTCGGCGTAGAGCTTGTTGGCCTCGACATAGCAGGCGTCCATGACCGGTTTCGGAAAAGCCCGCAACTGCGCGCCCTGCGAGATCAGCCGGCGCAGCGCCGCGGGATTCTCGGCGTCGTACTTGGCGATCATGTCGTTGGTGGCCGCGGCGCACGCCTGGTCCAGCACGGCCTGGTACTGCTTGGGCAGCTTGTTGTAGGCGTCCTGGTTCACATACAGCGACACCTGCAGCGTGCCTTCCCACCAGCCTGGGTAGTAGTAGTTCTTGGCAACCTTGTGGAAACCGAGCTTCTCGTCATCGTAGGGGCCTATCCATTCGGCCGCGTCGATCGTGCCCTTTTCCAGCGCCGGATAGATATCGCCGCCGGCGATCTGCTGCGGCACCACGCCCAGGCGGGACAGCACGGCGCCGGCGAATGCGCTGACGCGGAACTTCAGCCCCTTCAGGTCCTCGACCGACTTGATCTCCTTGCGGAACCAGCCGCCCATCTGCGTGCCGGTATAGCCGCAGGGGAAATTGACGACGTTGTACTTCTTGAAGACTTCGCGCAGCAGCTTGAGGCCGTCGCCGTGGCGCATCCAGGCGTTCATCTGGCGCGTGTTGAGCCCGAATGGTACCGCCGCGTCGAAGCTGAGCGTGGGGTCCTTGCCGTAGTAGTAATAAGAGGCGCTGTGGCCGCATTCGATGGTGCCGTTCTGCACGCTGTCGAGCACCTGCAGCGCGGGCACGATTTCCCCGGCGGGAAAGGCCCGGATCGTGAACTTCCCGCCGGTGGCCTCGGACACGTACTTGGCCACGGCCTCGCCGCCGCTGTAGATCGCGTCGGCGCTGCGGGGAAAACTGGAAGCAAGGCGCCAGGTCACGGTGGGCGCGTCCTGGGCGAACACAGGGGCTGCCAACGTCACGCCGCCAGCGGCGGCGCCCACGGTTGCCTTGGTCAGAAAGGAACGGCGGTGCATGTGCGGGTCTCCCGGGTGGTGTGGAACCCACGGGCGGCACCGGTCCTGTCATAAGGCGTCACGAGACTGCAACCGGTGCAAAACAAGTGCCACCCATAGGAAAGGGCAATACATCATAACGGGAGGCTCATGCGCTGCATTCCTAAGGGAAACCCTGATTCACCGGCAAGGGAATCCGCCCGCCTCCGCCGATCAATCGGCCCCTATCCTGGCTTCCCGGACCACCCGCTTCCACTTCACCAGCTCGGATCGCAGCAGCGCGCCCAGTTGCTCCGGCGTACTGGGTTCGGCCAGGGCACCCAGCGAGGCGAACTGCTGCTGGACCTCCGGCAACCGCAGAATGGCGGCGATCTCGTCGTGCAGGCGCGCCACGATCGCGGGCGGCATGCCCGCGGGACCGAACACGCCGGTCCATACATCGACCTCGCCTTCGGGCAGCCCCAGTTCCCGCAAGGTAGGGACGTCGGGCAACAACGGGCTGCGCCGCGCGCTGGTGATGGCGAGCGGGCGCACCTTGCCCAGCTTCGCCTGCGGCGCCGAAGTCAGCACCAGGTCGAACATCGCGTCGACGTGGCCGCCCAGGAGGTCGTTCAAGGCCGGCGCGCTGCTCTTGTACGGGACGTGCAGCAGCGGAATGTGCGCGGCGCTCTTGAGCAGTTCCCCCGCCAGGTGATTGGACGTGCCCGCCCCGGCCGACGCATAGGTGATGGGTTGGGCGCGCGACTTCGCCAACGCCAGGAACTGGGCGAAGTCCGCCGCGGGCAGGGACGGATGGACCACCAGCACGAGGGGCAGCGAGTTCACCAGCGAGATGGGCGTGAAGTCCTTGACCGGATCGAAATCGACCCGGTTGATGAGCGGATTCATGACCTGGGAGCTGACGCCGCCATACAGGATGGTGTAGCCATCGGGCGCGGCCGTCGCGGCGTGCTTGACGCCGATCGCGGTACTGGCCCCCGGCCGGTTCTCCACGATGACGGGCTGGCCCAGCCGCTGGCCGAGCTTCTGGGCCAGCGCCCGCGTCAGCACATCGGCGGTGCCGCCCGGCGCGAAAGGCACGATGAACCGGATCGGCCGATCGGGGTACTGCTCCGCCCGCGCGACGGGCAAGGTCATACAGGTGATCGAAATCCCGATGGCCGCTTGCATGCATAGAGTGCGAATCATGGTCGTATCCTCAAGAGCCGGTGAACGGCGCGCGTGACGGCGATGCCGCCGGCCGGCCGCGCCTGGCGCAAGCCGGCCGGCACGGTTCACAACGTGTATTCAGGCAGATCTATGCCCAGTCCGGCCGCCTTGCTCCGGATCTCGGCCAGCGTGGACACGAAGGCCGCGTGCTCGACATCGGGAGGCGCCGCGCCCAGCCCGGCCTTGGCCACCGTGAGGTCGAGCCGCGCGAACAGATCCTGCTCCTCGTTGACGTTCGATGAAGAATGGAACCCGCCCAGTTCGATATTCTCGATGACATCGATCATGGCCGTCCTCACGTTCTCGCGGACCGCGTCCGAGACCTGCGGCAGGCGATACGCCAGGTACTCCCAGCCCATGCCGATATGGCGGACCTCGTCTGCCAGGATGCGGCCGAGGACGGCCCGCGCGACGGGATCGGTCGTATGGTGATAACGGACGCGGAATATCTCGACCGCGAAGTACTCGCTGACACAGTGCCAGCATGCCAGCACGGCCTCGGGGGTGTAGTCGGGATTCATGCCCCGCTCGCGCAGGCCCGCCACCAGCCGCTTGCGAGGGGCCCCTTCCGGCGGTTCGGGCAGGTAGCCACCCAGCTTCTCCGCCATCAGGTAGGAAGCCTCGATATGCTTGGCCTCGTCCATGAACTTGGTCGCCAGGGCCAGCTTGATCATGCCGGGACGCCCTCCCTCGAAGGCGAACCGCAGCAGCACGGTAGGCGATTCGGCCAGGCCGGTGTACTCGCTCCAGGCGCGGCGGCTCCAGAAGACGCGGGCCGCGTACAGCTCTTCCTCTGTGTATTTGCCCAGGTCCAGCTGGTTCCAGGGGATGTCCGTGACCGGATCCCAGTTCGATCCCTTCGCGACGGTCCAGATGCGTTCGACCCGCGGCAGCGATTCGCCAAGGTTCAGCGGAAACCGCTGTTCGGGAATTCCGGGAAAACCGGTTACGGGCATGAAAGACGATGGCTGTGCGGACATCTCGGCTCCTTGTGATTCCGTTTTCATAACTAACCAACTGATTAGTTAACAGTCTAGAAACCGGGATCGAAGCCTGTCAAGACAATTCTTTCAACACTGACTTTGACAGCGCCGCGACGCACTGCTTAGAATTAACCAACCGGATAGTTATTTAACGAACAAGGAGACCGCCATGATCATCAAGACCCCCATCGGGCCATCGGGCCGCCCTTATTCCCAGGCGCTGGACGTCGCCGGCGGCAAACACATGATCTTCGTATCGGGCCAGCTGGCGCGGGCCGATCCGGACCACGCCCACCATCCCGGCGACCTCGGCCGGCAGGCCCGGGAGATCTTCACCAACATGGACGCGCTGCTGCGCGAGGCGGGCGGTTCGCTGGCCGACGTGGTCAAGATCACCGCGTTCCTCACGACGCTGGAAGGCTACGCGGACTATTCCGCCATCCGGCGCGAAGTCTTCGCCGACCCCCTGCCCGCCAGTTCGACAGTACAAGTCTCGTCCCTCGTCACGCCCGGATGCCTGATCGAAATCGAAGCCGTCGCGATACTATGAACGCCATCGGCCGCCCTTCCAAAGACCGCTCCATGGCATCACGCACTTCGCCTCTCCGCCAGAAGGCCTCCCCCACTCCGCGCAAGGCCGTGCGCGACAGCGTCGCCACCCGCAGCGCGATCCTCGATTCGGCCGAGAAGATCTTCGCCCGCGATGGACTGCGCAGCACCCGCACCGAGGAAATCGCCGCGGGCAGCGGCGTCACCAAGGCGATGATCCACTACTACTTCGACACCAAGGAGGCCCTGTACCAGGCGGTGCTCGACCGCGTGTTCCAGGATCGCGAACAAGGGATGGACTTCAGTTCCCTGCGCAAGCTTCCCCCCGTCGACGCCCTGCATGCCTTCGTGGAAAGACTGCTGCAGCAGATGGTCGCCAAGCCCCACCTGGGCCCGCTGTTCGCGCTGGAGAACATCCAGAACGACGGCGCGTTCTACAACCGCAACGGCGGCAAGCTGTACCGGACACTGGCCGACATCCTCGAACGCGGCGTGGCGGACGGCTCGTTCCGGCAGCAGGACCCGGGCCATGCGGCCGTCAACATCATGGGCGCCTGCGTGCATTTCTTCAACGTGTCGTCGAACATCCGGACGCTGTGGCCCAAGGACAAGGCCGACACCACCGCGTCGATGATCAACCATTGGCGCGCCGTGGTCGAGTTCGTCATGTGCGCGGTGCTGGCCCCGCCCCCGGAGCCGCGCGCCAGGAATCCGCGCCAGCCGCGGCTGGCGGCCCTATGAACGCGGCTCAGGCGGTGGACGCGCTGCTGGCGCGCATCGGCCCGGCCTGGGGCGACGATATCCGGACGCATCGGGACCAGGTGCTGGAGGCCTATGCGCCCTTGCTGGAAGCAACGGCAGCGGCGGGCCCGGCCTGCACGCGCAACCTCGCCTACGGGCCCGACCCGCGCCACGTCCTGGACCTCTACCGCGACGCAGCCTTCGCCGGCCCCCTGCCCGTCGTGGTGTTCATGCATGGCGGCGCCTACGTGCGGGGGGACAAGGACATTGCCCCGCGCGTGTACGCGAACGTCCCCACCTGGTTCGCCCGGCAGGGCTACCTGGGCGTCAACCTGGAATACCGGCTCGCGCCCGGCGCGCCCTATCCCGGCGGCGCCGAAGACCTGGGACGCGCGCTGGCGTGGATGCGGACGAACATCGCCGCGCACGGCGGCGATCCCGAGAGGATGTTCGTGATCGGCCATAGCGCGGGCGGCACGCACGTCGCCCACCATGCCCTCGACCCGCAACTGCCTTATCGGGGCGAGGGACTGCGGGCAGCGGCCATCCTGTCGGGCCGGCTGCGTGCCGATGCGCTGCCGGCCAACCCCAACGCCGCCGGGGTCCGCGCGTACTTCGGCAACGACGAAAGCCGGTACGAGGCCCTGTCCCCGGTCAGCATGGCGACGCCGGATGCCATCCCGCTGTTCGTGGCGATCGCCGAATACGAGAACCCGCTGCTGGACGTCTACGGCGCGGAGTTCTTCCACCGCCTGCGGGCATGCGGGCACCGGGCGAACCAGTTCCTCATGCTGCCGCGCCACAACCACATGTCCATCATGGCCCACTTCGACACGGGCGAAGATTTCCTGGGACGCCAGCTGTGCGGCTTCTTCGCGCGGCACGGCGCCGCCGCGTAAAGGCAGCGGGTCAGGCCGGCGCGAGGCGGGGCGCCGCCGGCCGGCGGATCAGGAAGACGATCAGCGCGGCCACCAGACAGGCCGCGCCAGCGGCATACAAGGCCGGGGTGTAGGTCAGCATCTGCGTACGGACCACCCCCGCGCCATACGCGGCGATCGCGCCGCCGACCTGGTGGCCGGCGAACACCCAGCCGAACACCATGCCCGCCTTCTCCTTGCCGAACTCGGCCGCCGCCAGCTTGACCGTGGGCGGCACGGTGGCGATCCAGTCCAGGCCGTAGAACATCGCGAACAGCGACAGGCCATACAGCGTGAACGCCGAGTGCGGCAGCCAGAACAGCGACAGGCCGCGCAGGCCGTAGTACCAGAACAGCAGCTTGCGATTGTCGTAGCGGTCGGACAGCCAGCCCGAGAGGATGGTGCCGACGAAATCGAACGCGCCCATCATCGCCAGCACCGAGGCGGCCGGCAGCGCGGCCAGCCCGAAGTCTCCGCACAGCGAGATGAAGTGCGTCTGGATCAGGCCGTTGGTGCTCAGGCCGCAGACGAAGAAGGTGCCGAACAATACCCAGAATGTCCGGTTGCCGGAGACGCCGCGCAGCACCTGGAGCGGCGCCAGGAACGACGGGCGCGACATGGCGGGCGCGGCCACCGGAGCGTGCGGATCCGCGCCATAGGGCGCGAGGCCGAGGTCCCGCGGACGGTCGCGCACCAGCAGGAAAGCCAGCACGGCCACCGCCAGGCAGCACGCCACCACCGGCACCACCGCCATGCGCCAGCCCACGTGCTCGATCAGCCACGCCGCGACCGGCAGGAACACCAGTTGCCCCGTGGCGGCGCTGGCCGTCAGCAGGCCCAGCACCAGCCCGCGCCGCTGGTCGAACCAGCGCGTGGCGACCACCGCGCCCAGCACCACGGCCGTCAGGCCGGTGCCGAACCCCAGCAGCAGCCCCCACAGGGCCACCAGATGCCAGACCTCGGACATGCGCGTGGCCAGCAGCAGCCCGGATGCCACCAGGACCATGGCCGTGCACATGATGCGGCGCAGGCCGTAGCGCTCCATCAGGATGGCGGAGAACGGCCCCATCAGGCCGAACAGCGCGAAACGCACCGCCAGCGCGGACGAGATCTGGTCGACGCTCCAGCCGAACTCGCGGGACAGCGGTTGCAGGAAGGCGCCGGGCAGGCCCAAGGCCGCCGATGACGACAACATGGTCAGGAAGGCCAGCGCCACCATGACCCAGGAGAAGTGGATGCCTCGCCGGGCCAGCCAGCGCGATACGGGATGGGCGAACACGATGCGGTCCTGTCAGGGGGTGGGAAGGGAACCGTCTTCGGGGAGCAGGTGCCTGCGGGCCGCGTCCAGGATCTGGTCGGAAATGGGGTCCGCCGCCGTGGCCCGCGCCATCAGCAGCGCGCCCACCATCAGGGACAGCTCGACCAGCGCACGCTCGCGGTCCGCGGCCTCGTCGCCGCTGTCGCGCAGCGCGGCCAGCGAATCGACCAGCCCGTGGATACCCTCGACATAGCTCTGGCGAACCGGCCTGTCGGACGGTTCGCGAGCCACGTCCACCGCCAGCGACGCCGCCGGACAACTGTTGCCGGCGTCGTCGCGCGCCCGCCGCGACAGATAGGCTTCGACGATGAAGCGCAGCGCGGCGGCGGCATCGCCCGCGCGGGCGGTCCGCTCCCGCCAGCGTTCCAGCGATAGCGCGAAGGCCTTGGCGCAGGCGGCCGCGGCCAGCGCGTCCTTGGACTCGAAATGCCCGTAGAAACCGCCATGGGTCAATCCGGCCGCCGCCATGAGGTCGGCCACGCTGACCCCCTTGATCCCTTGTTCCCGGATCAGGCGCGCCGAGGCTTCCTCGATGGCGGCGCGGTTCTTTTCGGTCTGTTGTCGCGATACACGGGGCATGCCGCCCTCCTGGCCATGGAGGGCGAATAATAAATGATGCCTATAATTTATTCAATAGATGTCACTCATCATTTATTTCACCTTCCTCGCGGGCCTTGCGCCGGTAGGCCAGCCGGTACAGGGCGGGCAGGACCAGCAGGGTCAGCGCGGTGGACGAGATGATGCCGCCTATGACCACCGTCGCCAGCGGCCGCTGCACCTCCGCGCCGGTCCCTGTCGCCAGCGCCATGGGGACGAAGCCCAGCGACGCGACCAGCGCGGTCATGAGCACCGGCCGCAGGCGCGTGGCGGCGCCCAGGCGGACCGCCTGCTCCAGCGGATGGCCTTGCGCCCTGAGCGACCGGATGAAGGACAGCATCACCAGTCCGTTCAGCACCGCCACGCCCGAGAGCGCGATGAAACCGACGGCCGCCGAGATGGACAGCGGGATGCCGCGCAGCCACAGCGCCAGCATGCCGCCGGTCAGCGCGAACGGAATGCCGGTGAACACGATCAGGCCATCGCGCAGGTTGCCGAACATGGCGAACAGCAGCGCGAAGACCAGCAGCAGCGATATCGGCACGACCCATTGCAGGCGCTCGGTGGCGGACTGCAATTGCTCGAAGGTACCGCCCCAGGCCGTCCAGTAGCCGGGCGGGATGCGCACCGACGCCGCGATGCTGTCCTGGGCATCCGACACGAACGAGCCCAGGTCGCGGCCGCGCACGTTGGCGCTGACCACGATGCGCCGCTTGCCGTCTTCGCGGCTGATCTGGTTGGGACCGGGCGCCAGTTCGAAGCGGGCCAGTTCGGCCAGCGGCACGAATGCCACGCGCGCCTGGCCCTCGCCCCGGGGCAGCGCCACCGGCAGGCGCTTGAGCGCCTCGATGTCGCCGCGCACTTCGTCGGCCAGCCGCACCAGGATGTCGAACCGACGGTCGCCCTGGAAGAAGATGCCCGCCTCGCGCCCGCCCACCGCGGTGGCGATGGTCTCCTGCACCTCGGCCAGGCTCACGCCGTAGCGCGCGGCCTTCTGCCGGTCGACCTCGATGGTCAGCATGGGCAGGCCGGCGGTCTGCTCGGCCTTGACCGAATCCGCCCCCGGCAGGCGCGCCATGATCGCCGCGATCTCGGCCGCCGTGCGTTCCAGCTGCGCCATGTCATCGCCGAAGATCTTGACGGCGACGTCGCTGCGCACGCCCGAGATCAGCTCGTTGAAGCGCATCTGGATCGGCTGCGTGAACTCGTAGTTGTTGCCGGGCACGCCCTCCACCACGGTCCGGATGGCGGCCACCACCTCCTCGTGGGAACGGCGGGGCCGCGGCCAGGCGTCCAGCGGCTTGAGCATGACATAGGTGTCGGCGATATTGGGCGGCATGGGATCGGAGGCGATTTCGGCCGTCCCGATCTTGGCGAACACCCGCTCGACCTCCGGCACCTTGGTGACCTGCCGCTCCAGCTCCTCCTGCATCGCGATGGCCTGGGTCAGGCTGGTGCCGGGGATCCGCAGCACCTGCACCGCCAGGTCGCCCTCGTCCAGGCTGGGGATGAACTCCGCGCCCAGCCGCGTCGCGACGGCCAGCGCCAAGGCCACGGCCACCGCGCCGAAGGTCAGCACCACCGGCGTGTTGGCGAGCGAACGGTTCAGCAGCGGTTCGTACAGCCGGCGCGCGCCGGCCATCAGGCGGTTCTCCTTCTCCTGCACGCGGCCATCGAGCAGCAGCGCCACCGCGGCCGGCACGAAGGTGATCGACAGGATCATCGCGCCCAGGAGCGCCAGCACCACGGTGATCGCCATGGGATGGAACATCTTGCCCTCCACCCCCGTCAGGGCGAAGATCGGCAGGTAGACGATCATGATGATGAGCTGGCCGAAAATCAGCGGCCGCCGCGCCTCTTTCGAGGCCTCGAACACTTCGCCGAAGCGCTCGGCGCGCGTCAGCGTCCGCCCCGCCGCGGCCTGGGCATGCGCAATCCGCCGTACGCAGTTCTCGACGATGACCACCGCGCCATCGACGATGATGCCGAAGTCCAGCGCCCCCAGGCTCATCAGGTTGGCGCTGACCTTGTAGGACACCATGCCCGTGAAGGTGAACAGCATGGACAAGGGGATGACCATGGCCGTGATGAGCGCCGCCCGGATGTTGCCCAGGAACATGAACAGCACGACGATGACCAGGATCGCGCCTTCCAGCAGGTTCTTCTTGACCGTGGCGATGGCCTTGTCGACCAGCGTGGTCCGGTCGTAGACCGTCACGGTCTTCACGCCCGGCGGCAGGGTCTTGTTGATGGCCGCCAGCCGTTCGTCCACGGCCCGCGACACCGCGCGGCTGTTCTCGCCGATCAGCATGAACACGGTGCCCAGCACCACTTCCCTGCCGTTCTCGGTGGCGGCGCCGGTGCGCAGTTCGCGGCCCATCTGCACCTCGGCGATGTCGCGCACGCGTATGGGCTGGCCCTGGGCCTGGCTGACGATGACCTCGCGGATGTCCTCCAGGGATCCGACCTGTCCGGGCGCGCGCACCAGGTATTGCTCGCCGCCCCGCTCGATGTAGCCGGCCCCGACGTTGACGTTGTTGCGCTCCAGCGCGGTCACTACGTCCGCCAGCGTCAGGCCGTGGGCCGCCATGCGCTCCAGGTTGGGCGCGACGAGGTACTCCTTCGCGTAGCCCCCGATGGTGTTGACGTCGGTCACCCCGGGCACCGTCCGCAGTTGCGGGCGGACGACCCAGTCCTGGATCTCGCGCAGATCGGCCAGGGTGTAGGGGCCGCCATCCGGCTTGCGCGCGCCCGGCTCGGCCTCGACCGTCCACATGTAGATCTCCCCCAGTCCGGTCGAGATCGGCCCCAGGGTGGGCGTGACGCCCGCCGGCAGGGCTTCGCGCGCCTCCTGGATGCGCTGGTTGACCAGTTGGCGGGCGAAGTGGATGTCGGTGTCGTCGCGGAAGATGACGGTCACCTGCGACAGGCCATAGCGCGACAGCGACCGCGTCTGCGCAAGCCCGGGCAGTCCCGCCATGGTGGTCTCGACGGGATAGGTGATGCGCTGTTCGGTCTCCAGCGGCGAATAGCCCGGCGCGGACGTGTTGATCTGCACCTGGACATTGGTGATGTCGGGCACCGCGTCGATGGACAGACGGGTGAAATTGTAGAAGCCCAGCGCGGCCACGCCGAATACCGCCAGCATGACCAGCCATCGTTGCTCGATGGCGAAACGGATGATCCGTTCGAACATGAGAGTCTTCCTGTCTGGCGGGTCTAGTGGGTATGCTCGGCGCTGGCCTTGCCCAGCTCGGCCTTGAGCGTGAAGGTATTGGTCTGGGCGTAGCGTGCGCCGGGAGCCAGGCCCTCCAGCACCTCCACCCGCAAGCCGTCGCGGCGTCCCGTTTTCACCGGCTGCGCCTTGAAGCCCCCGGGTACGGCGGTGAACACCACGCTGTCATCGCCCAAGGTCTGGATGGCGTCTGCCGGCACGGCCACGGCCACCGATTCCTCGCCGCGCAGGACCTTGACCGTGATGAAAAGGCCCGGCCGCCAGGCCATGCCGGGATTGGCCAGCGTGACGCGGGCGGTGGCCGTGCGGGTCTGCGCGCCCAGCAACGGACCGACGTAGGACACGGCGCCCTCGGCCGTCTCGTTCAGGGCGGACGAGGAAATGCTGACTTTCTCTCCGACGCGCACGGCCGAGAGGTCCTGCGGAGCGACGATGAACTCGGCCCAGACCGTGCCGAGGTCGGCGATGGTGAACACGGCGGTGGTGTCGCCCACCGCCTCGCCCATCGCCATGTGCTTCTCGACCACCGTGCCATCGAAAGGCGCGCGCAGCTGGTACTGGTTCAGGGCGGGAGCCTGGCCCGCCGCGCCCACGGCCTGGAGCTTCTGCGCGGCATTCTGCACCGCGATCCCCGCCTCTTCCCGCGCGGTGCGCGCCTGCAGGTAATCCTGCTCGGCGGATACGCGCTCCTCCCATAGCTTCTTTTCCCGCGCGAAGGTTTCCTCGGCCAGGTCCAGGCGCTTGCGCGCGGCCAACAGCTCGCTGCGCAGGTCCGACAGCGACGTGCTGGCGATCACGGCCAGCACCTGCCCCTTGCGGACCTGCTGCCCCAGGTCCGCGGACACGCGCTCGACGATACCGGCCAGCCTGGGCACGACGTGGGCCGTACGATCCTCGTTGAAACGTATCTCGCCCGGAAATTCGCGGGTCGGCCGCAGCACGCCCGGACCGGCCTCGGCGACGCGGATGCCGGCCGCCTGCGCCTGGGCCTCGCTCAGCTTCACCAGGCCGTCATCGGCGTGCTCGTCGGCGGGCGCGCCCGCCGGCGTCTCGCCGCCGTGGCCATGGCCGTCGTCCTCGCCGTGCGGCGCGGGCCAGAACAGTATGCCGGCCACCGCCAGCGCACCCGCGATCACGATGGCCGCCATCGCGGCCTTTTGCCTGCCGGACAGCGCGCCCGCCGAATGTGAAGATTCTTTCATATCGATTGCTCCATGATGCCCCCTGCCTCACTTGATCCAGGGCACCGCGGATCCGGCTTTGCCGGTCCGCCAGTGCCGCCCCCTTGAGGGGGGCGCGCGAAGCGCGCAGGGGGTGGGGTTTCCTTTAGCGGCCCAGCACGCGATCGATCGCGATGGCGGATTGATAGGTGTCGGCCAGCACGGCCAGATAGCGGATGCGGGCCTGGAACAGCGTGCGCTGCGCATCCAGGACATCCAGGAAGCCGGACTTGCCGGCCTCGAATCCGCGGGTGGCGGCTTCATAGGCGTCCCGCGCGCCGGGCAGCACCGTGCCGCGAAGCGCATCGGCGCTCTTGCGTGCCAGTTCCAGTTGCGCGGACGCCTGCCGGAGATCGTGGGCCAGCCTGATCTGCAAGGCGCGATGCACATCGCGCGCCTGATCGGCGCGCACCGTGGCCTCATACAGATTGCCCTGGTTGCGGTCGAACAGCGGCAGCGGAATCGACACCCCCAGCAAGGTCTGGTTGCGGCCCAGCTCGTTATTGCGCTGCGTCCCCGCCGTCAGCCGCACGTCCGGATAACGCTTGCTGCGCTCGACGCCGATCACGGCATCGCGGCGTTCGATCTCCAGCCGGTGCGCCGCCAGCTCGGGAGCCTGCTCCAGCTCCCGGAGCAGCGTCTCGACCGGCGGGCGCGCGGGCAACACGTCCAGGCGGCCCACGGCCTGGCCGAAACGCGGATCGGGCTCCCCCCAGAGCGAACCCAATGCCCGCCGCGCCTCCTGCAGGCGCGCGCGCGCCGTTTCGACGTCGAGGTTGGCATTGGCCTGCTCGACGCGGGCCCGGGTCTCTTCCAGCGGCGGAACCTTGCCGGCCGCTACCCGCCGGGCCGCGATGTCCGCCGCCCGGGCGGCCACCTGCGCCGACCCGGTCGCCAGTTCCACGCCTTCCTGCGCGATCAGCAGATCGAAAAAGGCGGCCACCGTGGCCGCGCGCAGTTCCGCCCGCGCCCGCGTCAGCTCGGCCACCGCCACCGTCTGCGCCCGCTCCGCGGCCAGGATCCGCGCGGAGCGCTTGCCGCCAAGCTCGATGGGAATACCCAGCTCCACGCTGGTGGTGCGCGAATCGCGGCGCGTGTCTTCGACGGCAAGCGCGATGTCGGGATTGGGCAGGACCCCTGCCTGGACGACGCCGCCCTGCAAGGCTTCGGCCTCCTTGGCGGCGGCCGCCAGCGCCGGGTTGCTGGCAGCGGCCATGGCCAGCGCCGACTCCAGGGTCAACGGGCCGCCGGCGGCGGGCACCTGGTCAAGAATGGGAACAGGAACGGGATCGGGCCATGGCTGGGCCACGACCACGGGGCTGGACAAGACGGCCGCCAGCCCGAGCGGCCATAGAAGTCTGCGCATCGAATTGCACCTGGAAAACGGATCCGTGAATTCGGCGAGACGAAAAAAGCGAATGGAACGGCTGCGTCTCGCCGGCTAGGCGAGAGCACGCCATTGGGGGCGTTCCGGCAGCGAGACGGGAGCCGTGGCCAGGAAGGCGGGCGGCGTGGGAGGATGGGCATGGGCGATGCCGGCCCGGGGCATGTCGGGCGTACCGGCCAGCACGGCCTGCAACGCGATCATGTGGCAGACCACGCAATCGGGATGCACGGCCTTCTTGGCGTCGCCCTTGTCGCCGGCGTCCTGGTGGACGTGTTCGTGATGGCCGAAGTGGACCTGGGCCACCGTGCCGGTTTCGTGCTGGCAATAGGCCGCCGCCGCTGCCCAGGTGACCTGGAACGGCAGGAAGACGAGCAGCAGCAGGATGAACAGGCGGCGCATCCGCGCATTGTAGCCGCAGGCGCCGCGCCTTGCCCTGCGACATGCCGTCGCGGGCGCCAGGCCCTGCACGCGCACCGCCGTGCGGGCATGGCGTTCCTGTGCGTGCGGTCGAACTCCCCGGTGGACGCGAGGCGGCGGTAGAGAAGTGGCGGTGCCACGGACAAGATGTCAAAATCCCCCGAGTGATTCGATGTTGATATCCATGAAACTCAACCCGCTGCGGCACCTCGTGGCCATCTTCGGGCAGGGCGGGCTGCGCGCGGCACCCTGCCGGCCGGCTCCATCGTCGAGACGCCCGGCACCCGCGCCCTCCCTCCGGCCCGCGCGGGGCCGCGCATGATACGCAGGCACATCGAAGCCCAGGTGCTGGGCCTGACCGGACTGGCGCTGGGCGGCATCGACTTCGAGCATCCGCGCGGCGACCCCGGCCTGTTCGGCCCCGACTCGGCCTGCTGGAAGGTGCACGGCGATTTCACTTCCATGCTCATCGGCGGCATTGCCGCGCTGCTCATGCAGATGCTGCATCCGCTCGCGCTCGCCGGCGTCTGGGACCACTCCAATTTCCGCCAGGACATGCTGGGCCGCCTGCGCCGGACCGGCCAGTTCATATCGGGCACCACCTACGCCGCCACGGCGGACGCGGAGCGGCTGATCGCGCGCGTGCGCGGCATCCACGATCAGGTACGCGGCACGGCGCCCGACGGCCGTCCCTACGCGGCGGACGACCCCGACCTCCTGACCTGGGTCCACGTGGCCGAAGTCAGCAACTTCCTGGCCGCGCACCTGCGCCACCGCAATCCGGCGCTGCCAGGCGCCGAGCAGGACCGCTACTACGACGAGATCGCGCTGATCGCCTTGCGCCTGGGCGCCCGCGACGTCCCCCGCTCGCGCGCGGAAGTGGCGGCCTATCTGGCGCGCATGCGGCCGCAACTGGTGTGCGACGACCGCACCCGCGAAATCGCCCGTATCCTGTTGTCCCATCCCCCGGCCGTCAGCCCGCTGGCGCGGCCGGTGAGCCGGCTCATGATGGAGGCGGGCACGGCCTTGCTTCCCGGCTGGGCCGCCGGCATGCTGGAACTGCCGCGGCCCGCCTGGCGGGTCCGCGCGGCCGGCATGGCGATAAGCGGCGTCGCGCCGGTGCTGCGCTGGGCCGTCCGCAATGGCTCGGCGCACCGTGCGAAACGGCGCATGGGGCTGCTGCCGCCCGCCCCGGGCCGGCTTTGACGGGCGGCACGCGAATGTCTAACATATATTCCATATAGAAATTTGCTTATTTCTTTTAGAAATATATGATCTTTCGCCAATTCTTCGAGCCCGACTCCAGCACCTACACCTACCTCCTGGCGTCGCGCCGCGGCGGCGAGGCGCTGATCATCGACCCGGTCAAGGAACGCCTGGAGCACTACCTTCAGGCCATCCGCGAACTGGACCTGCGCCTGGTCCACGCCATCGACACCCACACCCACGCCGACCACATCACCGCGCTGGGCGACCTGCGCGATGCCACCGCCTGCACCACCATCATGGGCGAACGCTCGCGCGCCGAATGCGTCTCGCGCCAGGTGCGCGACGGCGAACTGCTGCGCGTGGACGGCATCACGCTGCAGGCTCTGTATACCCCCGGGCACACCGACGAGTCCTTCAGCTTCGTGCTGGAACCCGCCACGCCGCGAGCCGTCTTCACCGGCGATGTGCTGCTGGTCCGCAGTACGGGCCGCACCGACTTCCAGGCCGGCGACGCCGGGCTGTCCTGGCACTCCATCGTCGACCGGCTGTTCGCCCTGCCCGACGACACCACGGTCTATCCGGCGCACGACTACAAGGGCTGGACCGCGTCCAGCATCGGCGAAGAAAAGCGGCACAACCCTCGCCTGGCCGGCAAGACGCAGGCCGAGTACGTCGAGATCATGCGCAACCTGAACCTGCCCAACCCGCGCCTGATGGACGTGGCCATACCCGCCAACCTGGCGTGCGGACAAGCCCCGGGACTGGTGTAACGGCCTATCATGGGATCTCCGCCCGCGGAATCCCATGACCGCCCTCCTCATCCACCATGAATCCAACCGCCACGGCCGCGACCTCGTGGTCGGGGACATCCATGGCCATTTCACGCGGCTGCGGGCCGTCCTGGACCGCGCGGGCTTCGATCCCGCCACCGACCGCCTCTTCAGCGTGGGCGACCTGGTCGACCGGGGGCCGGAATCCGAACAGGTGCTGGATTGGCTGGCCTTCCCCTGGTTCCATGCGGTGCGCGGCAACCACGAGGACATCGCGATACGCTACGCCAAGGGCAATCCCATCGACCAGACCAGCTACATCGCCAACGGTGGCGCCTGGTTCGTGACGCAGCCCCTCGCGCGGCGCGCGGTCTATGCCGAGGCCTTCGCGCGCCTGCCGCTGGCCAGGGAAATCGAAACGCCGAGGGGGCTCGTGGGCATCCTGCACGCGGACAGCCCGGTGCGGGACTGGAGCCGGCTGGCCTGGTCGCTGCGGCTGTGGCGCGCGGCGCGGGACCGCGCGATGTGGTCGCGCGACCGGCTGCAAGGCGACAACACCAGCGGCGTTGCCGGGCTGCGCGCGCTGGTGGTGGGCCACACTCCCGTGGAGGATCCCATCGTGCTGGGCAATGTCCATCACATCGATACGGGCGGGTGGATGCCGGACGGCCGCTTCACGCTGCTGGACCTCGCCACGCTGCAAGCGGTTCCGCCCGCCCCGCGCACCGCCGACCCTGCCCATACGCTAGACTGATTCCTGCCGCACGCCGCACGGCGACAGGAGGGCATCCATGCAGTCGACGACTCCCTGCCCCATTCCCTTCGAGGCCTTCGCCGCCGGCCTCGCGCCGCAGACGGGGGAACGCGCGGCCATCACGGCGGATTATCGGCGGGCGGAACACGAGCTGGTCGGACGCCTGCTCGACGAACTCGAGCCCCCGCCCGACAACGGGCCGGTCATGGATCTCGCGTGGCGGCTGGCGTCCACGCTGCGCGACCAGGCGGGGCTCCCGGCAACCGAAAGCCTGGCGCAGATGCTGCTGCAGGAGTTCTCGCTCTCGTCCGAGGAAGGCATCGCGCTGATGTGCCTGGCGGAGTCGGTCCTGCGCATCCCCGATACGGCCACCCAGGATGCGCTGATCCGCGACAAGATCAGCAAGGGCCGATGGTCGGCCCATCTGGGGCACAGTCCCTCGCCCTTCGTCAACGCCGCCATCTGGGGGCTCCTGCTGACCGGCCGCCTGTATGCGGCCCACCAGGGGTCGGGCCTGCAGGCGGCCCTGGCTGGCCTGGTGGAAAAAGGCGGCGAACCGCTGGTGCGCCGGGCCGTCGATGCCGCCATGCGCCTGCTGGGAGATCAGTTCGTCGCGGGCCGCACCGTGGAACAGGCGCTGGACCGCTCGCGCGCGCAGATCGCGCGAGGCTACACCCATTCCTATGACATGCTGGGCGAAGCCGCCATGACCGAGGCCGACGCCCTGCGCTACACCCGTGCCTACGAACAGGCGATCCATCTCATCGGCGCTTCGGCCAAGGGCGGCACGCCCCGCGAAGTCCCCGGCATCTCGATCAAGCTGTCGGCCCTGCATCCCCGCTACACGCGGAACCAGAAGGCGCGGGTGCTGGAGGAACTCTATCCGCGCCTGCTGTCGCTGGCGCGCGCGGCGCGCGGGCACGGCCTGGGCATCAACATCGATGCGGAAGAAACCGCGCGCCTGGACCTGTCGCTGGACCTGCTCGAACGCCTGTGCGGCGAACCGGACCTGGCGGAATGGGACGGGCTGGGATTCGTCGTCCAGGCCTATCAGAAGCGCAGCCTCCGGTTGATCGACCATCTGACGGCCCTGGCCCGCCGCAGCGGCCACCGGCTCATGATCCGGCTCGTCAAGGGCGCCTACTGGGACAGCGAGATCAAGCTCGCCCAGGTCCAGGGCCTGCCTGACTATCCGGTCTACACGCGCAAGCCCCACACCGACATCGCCTACCTCGCCTGCGCGCGCAAGCTGCTGGCCGCGCCCGACGCGGTCTTCCCCCAGTTCGCGACCCACAATGCCCATACCGTGGCGGCCATCTACCACCTCGCCGGCCCGGCGGACTTCCGCCCGGGCCAATACGAATTCCAATGCCTGCACGGCATGGGCGAGCCCCTGTACGACCAGATCGTGGGCACGGCGCGGAACGGCGGCCTGGACCGCCCCTGCCGCATCTACGCGCCGGTCGGTCCGCACGACACGCTGCTGGCCTATCTGGTGCGGCGCCTGCTCGAAAACGGCGCGAACACCTCATTCGTCCACCGCGTCGCCGACCGCGAACTGCCCCTGGAAGCCGTGGTCGTGGATCCCGTGGCGGCCGCACGCGACATCGGCGCGGGAGGCGGCCCCGTCGGCGCGCCCGACCCCCGCATTGCCCTGCCGCCCGACCTGTATGGCGCCGAGCGCGCCAACTCGCAGGGGCTGGATTGGTCCGACGAAGCCAGCCTGCTGCGCCTGTCCCACCGGCTGGCCGGCGCTGCCGGGCGGACCTGGCTCGCCTGCCCCCTGTTGGACGACGAGGTCGATCCCGGGCCGCGCGTCGAGATCCGCAACCCGGCCCATCGCGGCGATCTCGTCGGCCATGTGCAGGAAGCCTCGCCGGCCGACCTCGAACGGGCGCTCACCCGGGCCGCGCACGCGGTTCGCCTCTGGCGCGACACCGCGCCGGCCGAGCGGGCGGCCGTCCTGCGCCGCGCGGCCAATGGCATGGAAGAGGCGCGCGAGGCCCTCGCGGCGCTGATGGTGCGCGAGGCCGGCAAGACCCTGCCCAATGCCTTCGGCGAAGTCCGCGAGACCATCGATTTCCTGCGCTACTACGCCGCGCGCGCCACCGATGGATTCGATTCCGCCGTTCACCGGCCGCTGGGCATCGTGGCCTGCATCAGCCCCTGGAATTTTCCGTTGTCCATCTTCACCGGCCAGGTGGCCGCCGCGCTGGCGGCCGGCAATACGGTGGTGGCCAAGCCGGCGGAACAGACCCCCCTGGTCGCCGCCGAATCCGTGCGCATCCTGCGTGCCGCGGGCGTTCCGCCTGGCGCGCTGCAGATGCTGCCCGGCCGCGGCGAGTCCGTCGGCGCCGGCCTGGTCGCCGATGGACGCGTGCAAGGCGTGCTGTTCACCGGCTCGGTGGCGGTGGCCCGGGACATGCGGCGCGTGCTGGCCGAGCGGCTGGGCGCGAACGGCCGAAGCATTCCCCTGATCGCGGAAACCGGCGGCTTGAACGCCATGATCGTCGACTCGTCCGCCCTGCCCGAGCAAGTGGTCGCCGACGTCATGGAATCGGCCTTCGACAGTGCCGGCCAACGGTGCTCGGCCCTGCGCCTGCTCTGCCTGCAAGAGGATATCGCCGACCGGGTGCTGGCCATGCTGCGCGGCGCGATGGACGAATACCGCACCGGCCGGCCCGACCGGCTCGACACCGACGCCGGACCGGTCATAGACGAGGCGGCGCGCGACGACATCGAAGGCCATGTCGCGGCCATGCTGAACGCGGGCCGGCCGGTCTACCGCGCAGGCCGCCAGGATCCGGACGAATGCCGGCACGGATGCTTCGTCGCGCCCACGCTGATCGAACTGGAACGGCCGGACCAACTGCGCCGGGAAGTCTTCGGACCGGTCCTGCACGTGGTGCGCTTCGCGGGACGGCGCCTCGACCGTTTGCTGGAACAGGTGAACGCGCTGGGCTACGGACTCACGCTGGGCCTGCATACCCGCATCGACGAGACCGTCGCGCTGGTGCTCGACCGGGCGCGCGTCGGCAACATCTATGTGAACCGCAACATGATCGGCGCCGTCGTCGGCGTGCAGCCCTTCGGCGGCGAAGGCTTGTCGGGCACGGGCCCCAAGGCGGGCGGGCCGCTCTACCTGCCGCGCCTCTTGTCGGCGGCGCCGCCCGACACCGCGATACGCGCGCTGGCCGCGCATCCTCCTGCTCCCGCCTGGCTGCGGCGCGGCCACCCCGCCCGGCCGCTTGCCGCGCTGTGGGACTGGGCCCGGGCGCAAGGCATGGAGAAACTGGCCAGGCGCTGCGGGGCCTACGCCGCGCGATTGCCCGAGAGCCCCATGGCCACCCTGCCGGGGCCCACGGGACAACTCGACGTCTATGCGCTGCGCCCGCGCGGCAAGGTGCTGTGCGTCGCGGATGAACCGTCCGACCTGCTGGCTCAACTGGCGGCCGTGCTCGCCACGGGCAACGACGCGCTGTGGCAGACCAGCCACGAGGCGGCCGCGCTCCATGCCTCGCTGCCGGCGGACATCGCCCGGCATGTCGCCGTGGCCGACCCCGCCGAATCCCCCTTCGACGCGGTCCTCGTCCATGCCGTGGGCAATCGTCTGAAATCGATCTTGCGGCAACTCGCCCGCCGCGCAGGCCCGATCGTGCCGCTGATCGACCTCGCGCCGGGAGACGCCGCCATCCCGCTCGAACGCCTGCTGGTCGAGCGTTCGGTCAGCATCAATACCGCCGCGGCCGGCGGCAATGCCAGCCTGATGGCGATGGCTTGACAGGCTCAGGCGCGCAGGTAGGCCCAGCCCTCGGCCTGCCGGCGCGCGATGTGCAGCACCGCGGCCTCGACCACGGCGATGCCGGCCGGCGCCGCCAGCCCGTTGGCCGCCAACGTGTTCCCGCAAAGACGGAGATGGCTGTCGGTGGCGTCCGGCTGCCCCAGGGCAGCCGCGACGGCGCCCGCGTTGGCCACCAGTTCGGCCTGGGCCTGGCCGTCGGCCTTGAGCAGATTGGCGAGATTGCGCCGGCCCCGTTCCAGGGCCGCGGGCGTGGGTGCGTGGATGACGAGCCGTATGGCGGACATGATGCTCCTTCCGAACGGGGCGCCGGCGACGGCGGACCCGTGCAAATCACGAAGGAGCGATTCTACCGTCGCGGCGATCAGTCCACGCCCAGCTGCGTCGACAGGTGGGCCACATAACGGCCGAAGTCGGCATGGCCACGATCGCGCGGCCTCGGCAGATCGATCACCAGATTCTCGACCACGTTCGCGGGCCGCCCGCCCAGCACGACGACCCGGTCGGCCAGGAACACCGCCTCGTCGATATCGTGGGTGACGAACATGATCGCCGCGTGCGTGGCCTGCCAGATCCGCATCAGTTCTGCCTGCAGGTGGCGGCGCGTCAGGGCGTCCACCGCGCTGAAGGGCTCGTCCATCAACAGGATGTCGGGCTTGACCGCCAGGGCCCGCGCGATGCCCACGCGCTGCGCCTGCCCGCCGGACAACTGGTGCGGCCAGCGGTCCGCGAACTCGGCCAGGCCGGTCAATCGCAGCGCCTCGGCCACCCGGCGGCGCTTTTCGTCGGCACCGATGTCCAGGGTCTCCAGGCCATAGGCGACGTTGCCTGACACGGTACGCCAGGGCAGCAGCCGGCCGTCCTGGAACACGACGGCCCGGCGGCGGCGGCCCGCCCGCTGTGGCAGGCGGAAATGCATCTGCCCCGCCGACGGCGCGATCAGGCCGGCCGCGGTGCGCAGCAGCGTGGACTTGCCCACGCCCGAGCCTCCGACCACGGCCAGGAACTCGCCCTTCGCGATGTCCAGGGACAGGTCCTGGATGACCGGTCCCGGCGCGCCCGGATGGGTATACGAGAAACGATCGAATTCGATTACGGCCGCCACGACAGCACCTTTTTTTCCAGCCAGGCGTAGCCCAGGTCGCAGATGGCGTAGACCAGCGAGATGGCCAGCATGTAGACGACGACGGCCTCGTAGGCACCCACGCCCGCGGCGGCATTCATTTCCTGTCCCATCCCGGGCACGCCCAGCAATTCCGCCGCGATCAGCGTCATCCACGCCTGGCCGATGCCGGTGCGCACGCCCGCCAGCGTACCGGGCGCGATGGCGGGCAGCGTGATGCTGACGGCGCGCCGCCAGTAGCTGCCCTGGCCGAAGCTGCGTGCCAGTTCATAGAAGCGGGGATCGATGTTGCGGACGGCGCTGTACGTGGCGAAGTAGTTCACCCAGAACACGCCGATCGCGATGACGAAGGCGGCGCCGGCATGGCTGACCTTGAACCACGCGATGGCGAATACCACCCAGGCCAGCGGCGGAATGGGCCGCAGCACGCGGGCCAGGTAGGCCTGGAACAGATCGAAGCGCCGTATCGTCGCGGCGGCCAGGCCGACCGCGATGCCGGACACGGTGCCCAGCGCCAGGCCCCAGAAATAGTGGATGAGGCTGGAACCGACGGCGGGCAGCAAACGGCCCGAGGCCCACTCCTGCTCCAGCGCGCGGGGCAGCGCGAACGGATCGGGCAGCGTGCCGGGGTTGACCCAGCGGAACACGCCCGCCGCCTTCCACAGCAGCACGAAGACGACGATGCCCGCCAGGCCATAGGCCGCGCGCACCGGCCATCCGGGATTCTTGACCATGATGGACGCCGCGGAGCCTTATCGCCTGGCTGCCACGGGCTTGCCGGCGACGGCGTCATAGAAACGCGTATCGAACAGCTTGGCCACGTCCACCGCCGGACCTTCCAGCGTGCCGCTGTCGGACTGGAATTTCTGCAGCACCAGCGTCGCCGGCACGATGGCGTTGGGATCGGCCTCGAACTGCCCCTTGGAATTGCGGATCGACTTCTCGACCAGGTCCACCGGCAGGCGGCCGCCGCCCACGTATTTCTGCACCAGGGGCGCGGCCTTGGCCGGATCGGTATCCAGCAGCCGGGTCGCCGCGATATGGGCGGCCACCAGCGACTTCACCAGCTCGGGCTTCTCGTTGATCAGTTTTTCGCGCACCAGCAGCACCGCGCCGGGCTGGTGCGGAAACAGATCAGAACCGCGCGCGACGACGCGGGCCTTCGGGGCGCGGGTCAGGACGGTGGTCACGGTGGGTTCGAGGATCACCGCGCCGTCCACCGCGCCGGTCAGCAGGGTCTGCTGCATCTGCGCCTCGCCCTGGTAGATCAGCTTGAAGGACGCGGGGTCGACCTTGATCCGATTGCGCAGCCAGTATTGCAGCGCGGCCTCGGGCACCGCGCCTCGGGGATAGCTGGCGATGACGGGCTGGCGTCCCTTGTCCTTCGCGAAGCGGGAGAAGGCGGTGGCGGGATCGCCCGAGGCGAAATAGGGCGCGAGGTCGCCCATGGCGACGAAGCTGACCTGCTCGACGATGTTGGAGGCAACCACCTTGATGTCCGCGCCCTTGCCGCGCGCGACCAGGGCCGGACCGATGCCGACGTAGGCGATGTCGAGCTGCCCCGCCAGCAGGGCCTGCACCAGCGCGGGTCCGCTCTGGAACTGGACCAGCTTGGGGGTGCCGCCCTCGGTCGGCAGCGCCCCCTGCTCACGCGCGATGAACAGTTGCGCGTCGGGCAGGATGGGAAGATAACCGATCTCCAGCGGCGCGGCGGCGGCCGTCTGGAAAGCGGCCGAAGCGAAACCGAGCACGAGCGCGGCGGATGCGATGAAACGTTTCATGGTGTTCAGAACCTCGAGTGATATCGAGCAGGTTCTATATATTTTATTTAAATGTTTTTGAATCCATTAACAACTAAAAGAAATAAGCTTAAGCGCTTGCCGGCGTGGTATGTTGTATCCATCACGCACCTTCTACATGCGGTCCCGCGCCGCTCAGGAGGAGGAAAACCGGCCCGCTCCACCGGGCCGCGTCGACCGACGGTATGAACGCCAAGGCTCGCACAGCGCATGCTCCTGCCGGCCCGCCCACCCGGGCCGCGCGACCATGTTTCGGCCCGCGCCTCACCGCCGGCTCCTCCCTCCGCCCATCGCCTATCCCCTTCGCTGTTTCCCGGCCCGTCCATCCGACCGGGCCTTCAAGGCGCACTGCGCAAGCCAGCCGCGGCCCCGTCCGACCGGCCTGCTCCGCACACCCCCCCTGCGCGCCCAACCCTGGACTGCGAGTGCATCATGAGCGCACATCCCGTCGAGACTGTCCTGACCCTGGACGACAAATACACGCAGCCGCGCGGCCGCGTCTACATGACCGGCACGCAGGCCCTGGTGCGCCTGATGCTGGCGCAGAAGCAGCGCGATGAAGCCGCCGGGCTGAACACCGCCGGCTTCGTCTCGGGCTACCGGGGCTCGCCGCTCGGATCGGTGGACCTGGAAATGTGGAAGGCCGCCCGCCACCTGGAAGCCCATCGCGTCAAGTTCGTGCCGGGGCTCAACGAGGAACTGGCGGCCACGGCGGTGTGGGGCACGCAGATGGTCAGCCTGGACGCCCGGGCCACCACTGACGGCGTGTTCGCGCTGTGGTACGGCAAAGGCCCGGGCGTGGACCGCTGCGGCGATGTGTTCAAGCACGGCAACATCGCGGGCTGTTCCCGCCACGGCGGCGTCGTGCTGGTGGCCGGCGACGACCATGCCTGCAAATCATCCACGCTGCCCCACCAGAGCGAGCACGCGTTCATCGCGGCCATGATCCCGGTGCTGAATCCCGCCGGCGTGCGCGAACTGATCGAGTTCGGCCTGCACGGCTATGCGATGTCGCGCTACTCGGGCTGCTGGGTGGGCCTGAAGGTCGTCAGCGACACCGTGGAGTCGTCGACTTCCATGGACATCGACCCCATGGCGGTGGACATCCGTGTACCCGACACCTATCCCATTCCGGAAGGCGGCTTCCATATCCGCTGGCCGGATCCGCCGCTGGAGCAGGAAAACCGGCTGCAGCGCGAACGACTGTATGCCCTGCTGGAATACGTGCGGCAGAACGGACTGAACCGCCAGGACTGGCACGTCCCGCGCGCCAGGCTGGGCATCGTGACCACCGGCAAGAGCTACCTGGACGTACGCGAGGCCCTGGCCATGATGGGCATCGACGAGGCGGCCGCCCGCGCCATGGGGCTGCGGCTGCTGAAGATCGGCGTGTCGTGGCCGCTGGAACCCGAGTGCATCTGCGAATTCGCCGAGGGCCTGGAGGAGATCCTGGTGGTGGAGGAAAAGCGCCAGATCATCGAATACCAGATCAAGGAACATCTCTACAACGCGGCGATCGCCGCGCGGCCGCGCGTGGTCGGCAAGTACGACGAGACCGGCGAATGGGTGCACGTGCCGCACGACGGCATCCTGCTGTCGCCCAACGGCGAACTGACACCGGCGGCCATCGCCGGCGTGATCGCGTCGCGCATCGCCAAGGTGATCGGCCGCGAGGCCCTGGATGCGCGCGCGCTGCCCTACCTTGCCGCGCGCCAGCCGCCGGAGGGCTACACCCGCGCGGCCCCCGGGGCGCCGCAGCGCCTGCCCTACTTCTGCTCGGGCTGTCCCCACAACACGTCCACCAAGGTCCCCGAGGGCTCGCGCGCGGTAGCCGGCATAGGCTGCCACTACATGGCGCAGTGGATGAATCGCCATACCGAGACCTTCACGCAGATGGGCGGCGAAGGCGCGACCTGGATAGGCCAGGCCTTCTTCACCGACACGCCCCACATCTTCGCCAATCTCGGCGACGGCACCTACACGCACTCCGGGTCCCTGGCCATCCGCGCCGCCCTCGCCGCGGGCGTGAACATCACCTACAAGATCCTCGTCAACGACGCGGTCGCCATGACCGGCGGCCAGCCGGTCGAAGGCTCGCCCACGGTGCCGCAGATCCTGCAGCAGATGGTGGCCGAAGGCGTGCCCCACATCCAGCTCGTGAGCGACGAGCCCGATGCGCTGCGCGAGCTTCCCGGCCTGCCGGCGGGCATCGCCGTCAGCCACCGCGACCGCATGGACGACATCCAGCGCGAACTGCGCGAGAAGCCCGGGGTGTCGGTCATCGTCTACGTGCAGACCTGCGCCGCGGAAAAGCGCCGCCGCCGCAAACGCGGCAAGCTGGCCGATCCGCCGCGACGCGTGCTCATCAACGAAGAGGTCTGCGAAGGATGCGGCGATTGCGGCGTGCAGTCGAACTGTGTGTCCATCCTGCCCCTGGAGACACCGCTGGGCCGCAAGCGCACCATAGACCAGAGCTCGTGCAACAAGGACTTCTCGTGCGTGAAGGGGTTCTGCCCCAGCTTCGTCACGGTGGAAGGCGGCGCGCTGCGCAAACCGGCGGCGCGGCGGGCCCCTCCGCCGCGGGACCTGCCGGCGCCCGTGCTGCCCGGACTGGCCGAGGCGTGGAACATCGTCGTGACCGGCGTGGGCGGCACTGGCGTGGTCACGATAGGCGCGCTGATGGGCATCGCCGCCCATCTCGAAGGCAAGGGCGTCATCGTGCTGGACATGGCCGGGCTGGCGCAGAAAGGCGGCGCGGTGATGTCGCACGTGCGGCTGGCGGCCACCCCCGCCGCGCTGCACGCCACCCGGGTTCCCGCGAGCCAGGCCGACGTGGTCCTGGGTTGCGACCTGATGGTCGCCTGCGGCCAGGACGCCATCGACATGATGGCCGGCACGCGCACCCGCGCGGCGCTGAACCTGGACGTGTCGCCCACCGGCGCCTTCACCCAGGATCCGGACTGGCACGCCTCACCCGAGGCCATGCTGCAACGTGTGCGCGAAGCGGCCTGGCAGACCGAGGCGGTGGACGCCACCGAGATCGCCACCGGGCTCCTGGGCGACGCCATCGCCACCAACGTCTTCATGCTGGGCTATGCCTGGCAGAAAGGCTGGATCCCGCTGCGTGAGGCCTCCCTGATGCGGGCGATCGAGCTGAACGCCACCGCCGTGGAAATGAACAAGGCTGCGTTCGCATGGGGACGGCAGGCCGCGCTGGACCTGCCGGCGACCAGCATCGCCGCCGGGCTCAAACAGCCCGGAACGGTGGTGATGATGCCCCCCCGGCCGTATTCGCTGGATGCGCTGCTGGCCGACCGCACGCAGCGGCTTGCCCGCTACCAGAACGCCGCCTACGCCGCCCGCTACGAGACCTTCGTGCGCGAGATCGCCGCCCTGGAGGAGGAACGGATCGCCGGCAACCGGCTGGCGCGCACGGTCGCGGTCAGCCTCTACAAGCTCATGGCCTACAAGGACGAATACGAAGTCGCCCGGCTATTCGTCGAGACCGGCTTCGCCGAGCGCGTCGCGCGCCAGTTCGAAGGCGACTACCGACTGCGCTTCCACCTGGCGCCGCCGCTGTTCGCCCGCCGCGACACGCACGGCCACCTGGTGAAGCAGGCCTACGGCCCGTGGATGCTGACTGCCTACAAGTGGCTGGCCCGCGCGCGCCGGCTGCGCGGCACGCCGTTCGATCCGTTCGGCTATCTGCCCGAGCGGCGCGCCGAGCGCGCGGCGATCGGCGACTACGAGGCGTCGATGCGCCAGGTCCTCGCCACGCTTACCGCCGAACGCCTGCCGCTGGCGCTGGAGCTGGCCAGGCTCCCCCAGGAAGTGCGCGGCTTCGGACACGTCAAGGAGGAAAACGCACGCATCGCACGCGTCAAGCAGGAACGCCTGCTGGCGCGGTACGCCGAGCCCCCCGGCTCGGCCTCGCCGCAGGACCGTCAGGCCCCTCACGCCGTGGCCTGACGCTTTCCCCCCGCAGCAAGACAAGAATCGGAGACTTTCCATGATCCCGCTGCCTTCACTGGATTTCGGCGTGAACGACACCATCGAGATGCTGCGCGAAGTGGTCCGCAGCTTCGCCTCCAACGAAATCGAGCCGCGCGCCGCGGCCATCGACAAGGACAACGCTTTTCCCCGGGACCTGTGGAAGAAGATGGGCGACCTCGGGCTGCACGGCATGACGGTGGGCGACGACTACGGCGGCATCGCGCTGGGCTATCTTGCGCATGTGGTGACCATGGAGGAATTGTCGCGGGCGTCGGCGGCGGTGGGCCTGTCGTACGGCGCGCACTCCAACCTGTGCATCAACCAGTTGCACCGGCACGGCTCGCCGGAGCAGAAGGCGCGCCACCTGCCGCCGCTGGTCGCGGGGGACCACGTGGGCGCGCTGGCGATGAGCGAGACGACCTCCGGATCGGACGTCGTGTCCATGCGCCTGCGAGCCACGCGCAAGAACGGCCGGTTCGTCCTGAACGGCTCCAAGATGTGGATCACCAACGGTGGCGATGCCGACACGCTCATCGTCTACGCCAAGACCGACCCCGACGCCGGGCCGCGCGGCATCACCGCCTTCATCGTCGAGAAAGGCTTTCCCGGCCTGGCCTTCGGCGAGAAGCTCGACAAACTCGGCATGCGAGGCTCCAACACCTATCCCGTGTTCTTCGACGACTGCGAGGTCCCGGACGACAACGTGCTGGGCGGCATCGGCAACGGCGTCGGCGTGCTGATGAGCGGACTGGACTACGAACGCGCGGTACTTGCCGGCGGACCGCTGGGCATCATGGCCGCCTGCATGGACGTCGTGCTGCCTTACGTGCACGAGCGCAAGCAGTTCGGACAGAGCGTGGGCGAATTCCAGCTGATGCAGGGGAAGCTGGCCGACATGTACACCACCTGGCAGGCCTGCCGGGCCTACGTCTACGCGGTGGCGCGCAGCTGCGACCAGCCCGGCCACGACCGTTCGCTGCGCAAGGATGCGGCGGGCGCCATCCTGTACGCCGCCGAGAAGGCCACCTGGATGGCCGGGGAGGCCATCCAGGCGCTGGGAGGCAACGGCTATGTCAACGACTATCCGACGGGCCGTCTCTGGCGGGACGCCAAGCTGTACGAGATCGGCGCGGGCACCAGCGAGATACGGCGCATGCTGATAGGCAGGGAACTCTTTTCCGCAACCCGCTGACCCCTTTTTCCAGGAGCCAGGCCATGCATGCCCATACCAGCCGGCTGGATACCCGTTCCCCGGAGTTCCAGGCCAACGCCGATGCCATGCGCCGCCTCGTGGCCGACCTGCGCGCGCGGACGGCGCAGGCCGCGCAAGGCGGCGGCGACGCCGCCCGCGCCCGCCACGCGGCACGCGGCAAACTGTTGCCGCGCGAGCGCATCCGCCTGCTGCTGGATCCGGGCTCGCCCTTCCTGGAAATCGGCCAGTTGGCCGCGCTGGGCCTGTACGGAGACGAGGCTCCCTGCGCCGGCCTGATCGCGGGCATCGGCCGCATCCACGGCGTGGCCTGCATGGTCCTGGCCAACGATGCCACGGTCAAGGGCGGTACTTACTACCCCATGACGGTGAAGAAACACCTGCGGGCCCAGGAGGTCGCCGAGGCGAACCATCTGCCCTGCGTCTATCTCGTCGACTCCGGCGGCGCCTACCTGCCCCTCCAGGACGAGGTGTTCCCCGACCGCGAGCACTTCGGCCGCATCTTCTACAACCAGGCCAACATGTCGTCCCTGGGCATCGCGCAGATCTCGGTCGTGATGGGATCCTGCACCGCCGGCGGCGCCTACGTGCCCGCGATGAGCGACGAAACCGTGATCGTGCGGGGCCAGGGCACGATCTTCCTGGGCGGACCGCCGCTGGTGAAGGCCGCGACCGGGGAAATCGTCAGCGCGGAAGACCTGGGCGGCGGCGACGTGCATACCCGCGTCTCGGGCGTGGCCGACCACCTGGCCGAGAACGACGCCCATGCGCTGCACCTGGCGCGCCGCATCGTCGGCAACCTGAATCGCCCCGCCGCGCCGGCGCTGGCCGACGGCGACGAACCGGAGCACGGCGCGGAAGAGCTGTACGGCATCGTCCCGCAGGACGTCCGCAAACCCTACGACGTGCGCGAAGTCGTCGCCCGGCTGGTGGACGGATCGCGCTACGACGAGTTCAAGGCGCGCTACGGTCCCACCCTGTTCACCGGCTTCGCGCGCCTGTACGGCATGCCCGTGGGCATCGTCGCGAACAACGGCATCCTGTTCTCGGAATCGGCGCAGAAGGGCGCCCACTTCATCGAACTGTGTGCCCAGCGCAAGATCCCGCTGATCTTCCTGCAGAACATCAGCGGCTTCATGGTGGGCCGCAAGTACGAGAACGGCGGCATCGCCAAGGATGGCGCCAAGATGGTGACCGCGGTCGCCACCGCCCGCGTGCCCAAGTTGACCGTCATCATCGGCGGCAGTTTCGGCGCCGGCAACTACGGCATGTGCGGGCGCGCCTACGGCCCCCGGTTCCTGTGGATGTGGCCGAACGCCCGCATCGGCGTCATGGGCGGCGAACAGGCCGCGTCGGTCCTGGCCACGGTACGGCGGGACACCGCGCAGTCCCGCGGCGAGGGCTGGAGCGAGGAAGACGAGGAAGCGTTCAAGGCGCCCATTCGCCGCCAGTACGAAACCCAGGGCCATCCCTATTACGCCACGGCCCGGCTATGGGATGACGGCATCATCGATCCCGCCCAGACGCGGCGCGTGCTGGGCCTGTCGCTGGCGGCGGCGCTGAACGCCCCCGTGGAGCCGACCCGCTTCGGCCTGTTCCGGATGTAGGACCTCTCAAGGGAAACCCCATCGTGTTCGACAAGATCCTGATCGCCAACCGCGGCGAAATCGCCTGCCGGATCATGGCCACGGCCCGGCGGCTGGGCGTGGCCGCCGTGGCGGTGTACTCGGACGCGGATACCGGCGCCCGGCATGTCCGGCTGGCCGACGCGGCCCGGCGCATCGGCCCGGCGCCGGCGCGGGACTCCTACCTGCGCGCGGACGCGCTGATCGAGGCCGCGCTGGCCAGCGGCGCGCAGGCCGTCCACCCGGGCTACGGCTTCCTGTCCGAGAATGCCGCCTTCGCCGAGGCCTGCGAGCGCGCCGGCCTCGTCTTCATCGGCCCGCCCGCCGGCGCGATCCGCGCGATGGGTTCCAAGTCGGCCGCCAAATCCTTGATGGAAAAGGCCGGCGTGCCGCTCACCCCGGGCTACCACGGCGACGACCAGGACCCCGGACTGCTGGCCCGCGAGGCCGCCCGCATCGGCTATCCGGTGCTGATCAAGGCCAGCGCGGGCGGCGGCGGCAAGGGCATGCGCCGCGTGGACCGGGCCGGAGACTTCGACGCGGCGCTCGCCGCCTGCAAGCGGGAGGCCGCCGCGGCCTTCGGCGACGATCGCATGCTGATCGAACGCTACGTCCTGCGTCCGCGCCACATCGAGATCCAGGTCTTCGGCGATAGCCACGGCAACATGGTCCATCTGTTCGAGCGCGATTGTTCGGTCCAGCGCCGCCACCAGAAGGTGCTGGAAGAGGCGCCAGCGCCCGGCATGGCCACCGGGCGGCGCGAGGCCATGGGCCGGGCCGCCATCGACGCCGCCCGCGCCGTGGGCTACGTGGGCGCCGGCACGGTCGAATTCATCGTCGACCCGGACGGGACCTTCTACTTCATGGAAATGAACACGCGGCTGCAGGTCGAGCACCCGGTCACCGAAATGATCACGGGGCTGGATCTCGTCGAATGGCAGTTGCGCGTGGCCAGCGGCGAAGCCCTGCCGCCGGATCTCCGGCCACCGGCCCCCCGCGGCCACGCGCTGGAAGCGCGCCTCTACGCCGAGGATCCCGGGCAAGGCTTCCTGCCCGCGGCGGGACGGCTCCGGCACTTCGCCCCCCCTCCCGCCGCTCCCTGGCTGCGCCTGGACGCCGGCGTCGACGAGGGTGACACCATCACCCCCCACTACGATCCGATGATCGCCAAGCTCATCGTCCACGGCGCCGACCGGCGCGAGGCCCTGGCCCGCATGCGGCAGGCCCTGTCCGCCTGCCGCATCGTGGGCCCGCCCACCAACCTCGCCTTCCTGTCGCGGCTGGTGGCCACGCCCTCGTTCGATCAGGCCGACCTCGACACCGGCCTGATCGAACGCGAGCACGACCGCCTGTTCGCACCCGACGCGGCGCCTCCCCGGGAGGCGTGGCTGCTGGCCGCGTTGGCCGAGATGCGGCATGTCGCCGGCGCGGCCCCCCCCGGCTCCCCCTGGCGCGCCGACGGCTGGCGCCTGAACACCGATGCCGCCACGGTGTTCGTGTTCTCGTGCGGCGGCCATCGCTGCGAAGTCTCGGTCACGCCCGGTCCCGGAACGATGACCGCCGTGCTGGACGGCTCGGCCGTTTCCGTGGGCCTGCGCGGGGAAGGCCCGCGACTGGAGGCGGCCTTGCCGGACCGCATGCTGCGGGCGGAGGTCTACCGGGATGGCGCCCGCCGCTTCGTCTACGGCGAAGGCACGGCCTGGACGCTCGCGCTGGTCGATCCGCTGCTGGCCTGGGAACAGGGCGCGGACACCGGCGCCGCCTTGACCGCGCCCATGCCGGGCCGCATGGCCGCCCATCTGGTGGCCCCCGGCGCGCGGGTGGCCGCCGGCACGCCGCTGTTGGTGCTCGAGGCCATGAAGATGGAACACACGATCGGCGCCCCGACCGACGGAAGGGTGAAAGCTTTCCGTTTCGCGGTCGGCGATTCGGTGAACGACGGCGACGAACTGGTGGACTTCGAGCCCTGACGCCCCGCGGCCTCAGGGCACCCCCGCCTCCCGGGGCGGCACCGCCTTGCGCCTGCCGCGGAGCGCCAGCACGGCGCCCCATGCCAGGCCCGCCGTGGCTGCGACGGCGGACGCCGTCAGCACGCCCAGCTTGGCCGCTCCCAGCAGGTTCTCGTCGGCGAACGCCAGGTTGGCGATAAAAATGGACATCGTGAAGCCTATGCCCGCCAGCAGCCCCACCAGCGCGACCCCGCTCCACGTGACGCCGGCGGGCAGCCTGCACCACCCCAGCCGGACCGCGACCCAGCTGGCCGCGATGACGCCCAGCGGCTTGCCGAGCACCAGCGCCGCCGCCACCCCGAGCATCACGGCCTGCGACGAGGACGCCGACAGGTCCACGCCGTCCAGCGTGACACCGGCGTTGGCCAGGGCGAACAGCGGCATGACGACATAGGCCACCCACGGATGCAGGGCCATCTGCACGCGCGTCACGGGCGCGATCAACTCGCGCTGCGCCCACCGCAGCCGCCGCGCCTGCTCCGCCGTGCCATCCGTATCGGAGGCGCCCGCGCGCACCAGGAAATCCGCGGCGCGGCGCACGATGTCCAGCGGGTGCTCGTGGCGCGGCGCGGGCAGCACCGGCGTCATCAGGCCCAGCACGACGCCCGCCAGCGTGGGGTGCGCGCCCGTCTGCAACAGGCCGACCCACAGCACCGCGCCGGGCAGCACATAGGCGTAGGCGGACCCCACGCCCATCCGCTGCAAGGCCAGCACCATCAGGATGCCCACGGCGGCCACGAGCAGCCCGGTGTAGTCCAGCCCGCCGGAATAGAACATCGCGATGATCAGCACGGCGACGATATCGTCGATGATCGCCAGGGCCAGCAGGAAGATACGCACGCTGCCGGGGATGGATCGGCCCAGCAGCGCCAGCACGCCGACCGCGAACGCGATGTCCGTGGCGGTGGGCACGGCCCAGCCCTGGCTCTGCGGCGCCTGGCCATTGAACGCCAGATAGATCAGCGCGGGCACCGCCACGCCGCCCAGCGCGGCCGCCAGCGGCAGCGCCGCCTGGGCCAGGCTGGCCAGCGCGCCTTCGTGGATCTCGCGCCGTATTTCCATGCCGACCACGAGAAAGAACACCGTCATCAGCGCGTCGTTGATCCAGAAATGCAAGGACTGCGAAACGACGTAGCTGCCCACGCCGAAGGTAAGCGGCGCGTGCCACAGGGCATGGTAGCCGGAGGCGAAGGAAGAATTGGCCCAGACCAGGGCGATGGCGGCCGCGGCCAGCAGCACGATGCCGCTGACGGCTTCGATGTGGAGGAATCGTTCCAGCGTGAGCAGGGCCCGGGCAGCAAGATCCTGGGCGCGCGGAACGGGCCGGCGGGGGGCGTGTTGGTTCATCGAGATCATCCAAAAGCAATCCTGCACCGGCGGCCCGACCGATGCCCAGAACCTGCTCCCGCATATACAGCGGGAACACCCGGCGTTATTTTATACGAACACGCGCCGCATTCCGCCCAGGAGAACCTGTCATGAAAGCCGTTGCGCTCGGAGCCCCAGGCGGGCTCGACCATATCCAATTGATCGACCTGCCCGACCCGGGCCCCCCCGCCTCCGGCGAGATTCGCGTGCGCCTGCACGCCAGCTCGCTGAACTACCACGACTACCTCGTGGCCCTGCGCACGGACGAGCGCCACTTCGGCCGCATCCCGATGGCGGACGGCGCCGGCGTGGTCGAGCAAGTGGGCCGGGGCGTCGAGGAATTCGCCGAAGGCGACCACGTGGTCTCGACCTTCTTCCCGCACTGGCTGGACGGAGAAGCCCGGGTCGGCAATTTCTCCTCGGTGCCCGGCGACGGCGTGGACGGCTATGCGCGCGAGGCCATCGTCCGCCCGGCGACCTGGTTCACGCGCGCGCCCCGCCACCTCGACCATGCCGAATCGGCCACATTGACCACCGCCGGGCTGACGGCCTGGCGCGCGCTGGTGGGCGACGACCGGCTCAAGGCGGGCGACACGGTGCTGGCGCTGGGCACGGGCGGCGTCTCCATCTTCGCGCTGCAACTGGCCAAGGCCATGGGCGCCTCCGTCATCATCACCTCGTCGTCGGACGAGAAGCTGGCGCGCGCCCGCGCCCTGGGCGCCGACCACGTCATCAACTACCGCGACGATCCGCAGTGGGGCGACACGGTGCGCAAGCTGACCGGCGGAGGCGTGGATCACGTCATCGAGGTCGGCGGCCCGGGCACGCTGGCGCAGTCCATCAAGGCCGTGCGCGTGGCGGGTCACATCTCGCTGATCGGCGTGCTGACAGGCGGCAGCGGCGAGATTCCCACGGCGGCGCTGATGGCCAAACAGGCGCGCCTGCAAGGCCTGATCGTGGGCAGCCGCCGGCAGCAGCAGGAAATGGTGCGCGCCCTGGAATCCATCGACCTGCACCCGGTGATCGACCGCCGCTTCCCGCTGGAACAAATCGCCGACGCCTTCCGCCACGAGGCGGCCCACGCCCATTTCGGCAAGATCTGCCTGGAGTTCTAGACGCAAGACACGAAGGAGCCCGCATGACCTACGAGTTCTGGTACTGGAACGGCATACCCGGACGCGGCGAATTCGTCCGGCTGGCGCTGGAGGCCGGCGGCATCCCCTACCGGGAATGCGCGCGCGAGCCCGGCGTGCAGGCCTCGGACCTGGTGGCCGACATGACCGCCGACCGCGACAGCCCGCCCTTCGCGCCGCCCTACCTGGTGGCCGGCGACATGACGATTTCGCAGACGGCCAACATCCTGCTGTTCCTGGGCGAACGCCACGGCCTGGCGCCGGCCGATCTGGCGGGACGGCTGTGGATCAACCAGATCCAGTTGACCATCGCCGACATGGTGGCCGAGGCCCACGATGTCCATCACCCCATCGCCTCCGGGCTGTACTACGAGGAACAAAAGACGGAGGCGCTGCGGCGCGCCGGCGATTTCCGCGGCCAGCGCATGCCCAAGTTCCTGGGCTATTTCGAACTCGTGCTGGCCCGCCGGGGCAACTGGGTCGGCGGCGGGCACCGCTGGACCTATGCCGACCTGTCGCTCTACCATCTGGTCGATGGCCTGCTGTACGCCTTCCCCCGCCGAATGACGACGCTCGCGCGCGGCCACCCGGGCGTGATGGCGCTGCATGCGCGCGTCGGCGGCCTGCCCGAGCTCCAGGCCTATCTGGGAAGCGGACGGCGCCTGCCCTGGGGCGACGGCATCTTCCGCCACTACCGGGAACTCGACGGCGACTAGCGGGCGCGTTTGCGGGACAGCGGCGGGAGCCTGTACGCTTGGGGCGATGTCCTTCCCCGTACCCGCCATGCCTGCCATCCTTGCCCGCAGCCTGCTATGGGCGGCCGCCCTGTGCGCCGCCGCTCCCGTCCATGCCGAGAGCTTCATCACCCGCCTGCTGAACAAACCCGTGCCCGGCGGCGTGGCCGTCATCGCGCTGGGCGATAGTCCCGCCGCCCCCGTGGCGACCTATCTCGACCGTCGGACGATGGTGCTGCGCGACGACAGCGGACAGTGGATCGCCGTCGTCGGCATCCCGCTGGGCACCAAACCCGGCACGCAACGGCTGGCGGTGCGGGAGGAAGCGGGAACGCGCACGCTGGATTTCCAGGTAGGGACCAAGACCTACGTCGCCCAGCACATCAAGCTCAAGAACAAGCGCCAGGTCAACCCGGATCCGGCCGATCTCGCGCGCATCGAGAAGGAAACCGCCGAACAACTGGCCGCCTACCGTGCCTTCAGACCGCAGGGCCCCAGCAACGTCATGCTGGACCGCCCCGTTGCCGGCGGCCGGCTGTCCAGTCCCTTCGGATTGCAGCGTTTCTTCAACGGCGAACCGCGCAACCCTCATTCCGGCCTGGACTTCGCCGTGCCCGCCGGCACGCCGGTCAAGGCGCCCGCCGCGGGGCGCGTGGTCCTGGTGGGCGACTATTTCTTCAACGGCAAGACCGTGTTCGTCGACCATGGGCAGGGCTTCATCAGCATGTTCTGCCATCTGTCCGAGACAGGCGTGCGCGTGGGCCAGGACGTGGCGCGGGGCGAGGAAGTCGGACGGGTCGGATCGACCGGCCGCGCCACCGGCCCCCACCTGCACTGGAACGTCAGCCTGAACGACGCGCGAGTGGATCCCGCCATCTTCATCGGCGCCTTCAAGCCCTGAGGGCGGAGCAACACTTCATTACACATTTCTCGCCGCGGGCCTCGTCGCGCTTGCTTGCCCAAGACTGGGCGAAGGCCTAGTATCCGATCCAACAAGCGTCGCTGCTTATACGTATCGTGGGTTCATACAGTACGCGTTCTACCCTACAAGGAGCTGAACATGGGTGATTCCACGCACGCTGACGATACCGGCGAAGTCAACAACCGGCGACGCTTCCTCCAGCAGGTCGCCACCGTATCCGGGTCCCTTCCCTTCGCGCCCGGACTGGCGGCGGGCGCCGCGGCCGGCGCCCTGGCCGGCGCGGCCCAGGCGCAGACGGCCCCCGCGGCGGCGCCTCCTCCCGGCCCCAAGGTCAACGACGTCTACGGCTACAACTCGTTCAGCCCGGACGAAGCCGCCTTCGTCGAGACACTGGTCAACACCATGTGCCCGGCCGACGAATACACGCCCAACGGCGTGGACTGCGGCCTGGCGATCTACATCGACCGCCAGCTCGCCGGCGCCTATGGCAAGGGCTACAAACGCTATATGCGCGCGCCCTTCGCGGAAGGCCTGCCCCAACAGGGACCGCAGCTTCCGCTCACGCCCGAGCAGCACTTCAAGGCAGGCGTCGCGGCCGCCAACGAAGCGGCCAAGGCACGTTCGAACAAGACCTTCGACCAGTTCACGCCGACGGAGGCCGACGCCTTCCTGAAGGATCTCGGAGCGGGCAAGGTCAAGCAGGGCGAACTCGACCTGGCGTACTGGTTCAACGGCATCGTCTACCCCCTCTTCACCCAGGCCTGTTTCGCCGATCCCATCTACGGCGGCAATTACGACAAGGTCTTCTGGCGCATGATCGGCTACCCCGGCCTGCCCGCCACGCACACGATCGACATGGTCGAGTTCCGTGGCAAGCCGTTCCCGGGAGCCAAGGATCCCAAGTCCATCGCCGACTTCAGCTGAGAGGCCCACCATGAAGACACTGAACAAGCGCACCGTCGTCATCGTCGGCGGCGGGCTGACTGCCGGGCTGATCGCGCGCCAGTTGACCGACAAAGGCGTGGAGGTCGTCGTGCTGGAACGCGGCGGCGACCATACCGACGGCGCGGAGGCCAAGCTTCCCACCCAGCGCGACGAGCTGCGCTGGGACGTACGCCAGGGCCTGGTGCAGGACTGGTCGGTGCAGACCTATTCGCTGCGCTATCACAGCAAGGACGTCGCGCTGCCGGTACGCTGGATGGAGGCCTTCCTGCCCGGCGAGGGCATGGGCGGGGCCGCCAACCACTGGAACGGGCACACCTGGCGCTGGGCCGAATACGATCCCATGCTGCGCAGCCATCACGTGCAGCGCTACGGCGCGAAGGCCATACCCGCCGACATGCCCCTGCAGGACTGGGGAGTCACCTACAAGGAACTGGAGCCCTATCACGACCTGTTCGAGCGCCTGTTCGGCCTGTCGGGCAAGGCGGGCAACATCGACGGGCAGGTCCAGGCGGGAGGCAATCCCTTCGAGGCGCCCCGCCGCGGCGAATACCCCCAGAAACCGCTGGAAAGCACGGAAGCCGGCGTGGTGTTCAAGGAGTTGGCCACGCGCCTGGGCTACCACCCCTTCCCCACGCCGGCCGCGAATTCCTCCGGCCCCTACACCAACCCCGACGGCCAGAAACTCGGCCAGTGCCAATACTGCGGCCACTGTGAACGCTTCATCTGCGAGGCCAAGGCCAAGGGTTCGCCCGAAGTGCTGCTCTACCCCATGCTGCGGGAACGCAAGGGCTTCGAGATCCGGCTCCACACCCACGTGCTGGGCGTGAACTACGACAGCCGCGCCAAACGGGCCACGGGGGTGCGCTACCTGGACCTGATGACCGGCCAGGAATACGAGCAGCCCGCCGACGTGGTCGTGCTGGCGGCATTCACGATGACCAACACCAAGCTGCTCCTGACCAGCAAGATCGGCAAGCCCTACGACCCGGTGTCCAACAGCGGCGTGGTTGGCAAGAACTTCTGTTATCAGACCAACTCGGGCGTCAACCTGTTCTTCAAGGACCGCTGGTTCAATCCCTATCTGGCCACCGGCAGCACGCAGATGGTGATGGACGATTTCAACAACGACAACTTCGATCACGCCGGACTCGGCTTCCTCGGCGGAGGCGGAATCGGCGCGAGCCAGTTCGGCGGCCGCCCGATCAACAGCCGCCGCCTGCCGCCGGGCACGCCGCAATGGGGCACCGCCTGGAAGAAGGCGAACGCCGACTGGTACGCCCACTCCATGGCGATGGGTATCCAGGGCAGTTGCTATCCGCATCGCGACAACTACCTGAGCCTGGATCCGGCCTATACCGACGCCTACGGGCAGCCGCTGCTGCGCATGACCTTCGACTTCCGCGACAACGAACTGAAGATGTCCGATTGGGTCACCCGCAAGATGGAGGACATGGCCAAGGCCGCCGGCGCCGACATCGTGGGCCCCGCCGTCGCGCGCAAGTCGCCCTTCGACACCCGCCAATACCAGAGCACGCACGTCACCGGCGGCACCGTCATGGGCACCGATCCCAAGACCAGCGTGGTTTCTCCCCGCCTGCAGCATTGGGATGCGCAGAACCTGTTCGTCGTGGGCGCCTCGGTCTATCCGCACAATTCGGGCTACAACCCGACGGGCCCACTGGCAGCGCTGGCCCTCAGGCTGGGAGACGACCTCGTGCGCTACGTCGCCAGGCCCGGCATGCTGTCCTGACCCATCGCCTCCCCGACACTCCCGAAACCGCGGCCCGCCCGGACGGGCCGCCCAAGCCAGGAAAAATCATCATGACGTTCAGACCTCTCGCCGCCTGCGCCCTCGCGCTGGGCGCCGCCGCGTTCCCCGCGCTCGGCCAGGACCTCAACGCGGGCAAGGCCGCCTTCGCCCAATGCGCGGCCTGTCACTCCGTCGATGGCACCAACGGCGCGGGCCCCAGCCTGAAGGGCGTGATCGGCCGCAAGGCCGGGTCCTTCGCGGGATTCCGCTACTCGCGCGCGATGAAAAGCTCGACTACCGTATGGGACGACAAGACGCTCGACGCCTATCTCGCCAACCCGCAGGCGGCCATGCCCGGCAACGTGATGCCGTTCTCGGGCGTGGCCGACCCCAAACAGCGCGCGGACCTGATCGAATACCTGAAATCGCTCAAGTAGCGCGCCTCAAGGAGGTTCCATGAGCAAAGTCCTGGTTCTCTATTACTCGTCATACGGCCATATCGAAAAAATGGCCGAAGCCGTCGCCGAGGGGGCGCGCGGCGCCGGCGCCCAGGTGGACATCAAGCGCGTGCCGGAAACCGTGCCGGCCGAGGTCGCGAAGAATGCCCACTTCAAGCTGGACCAGGCCGCTCCCGTGGCCACCGTGGCCGATCTTGAACACTACGATGCCATCATCGTCGGCACCGGCACGCGCTACGGGCGCATGTCCTCGCAGATGGCCGCCTTCCTCGACCAGACCGGCGGCCTGTGGGCGCGAGGGGCCCTGAACGGCAAGGTCGGGGCCGCGTTCGCCTCCACCGCCACCCAGCACGGCGGCCAGGAGACCACGCTGTTCTCCATCATCACCAACCTGCTGCACTTCGGCATGGTGGTGGTGGGCCTGCCGTACAGCTACCAGGGCCAGATGACCCTGACCGAGATCGTGGGCGGCGCGCCCTACGGCGCGACCACCATCGCCGGCGGCGACGGCTCCCGCCAACCCTCGGCGGCCGATCTCGCGGGCGCGCGCTTTCAGGGCGAGCTGGTGGCGCGCACCGCCAACAAGCTGTTCGGCTGACTGCATTGACACATCGCGGGCGCCGGCCCGCGATGCCCTACTTGGCCATGTCGCGCGCGCGCTGGGCCAGGCCGGGATTCTGTTCGACGGCCTGGCCGATGCCGTTGAACTCGTCCACCGTGAGGCCTTCGCGGTGCACGGCGTCGACCATCTTGCCATCGGCCTCCTTGTGCACCTGCTGCTGCGACGCGGCGTCCGTCGCGGCGTTGAGCCGCGGCGTGTACTCCTGGGAAATCATGGCCACCTTCTGCGCGGCGCTCACGAACTTGCGCAGTTGGTCGTCCGACACGCTGGACGCGGGCCGGGGCTGCGCGGGCGTCACGCCCTGCGCGGGGCCGGGCTCGGGCGCGCCTTGCGGCGCCTGCGCCATCGCGGCCGACGCCATCACGATCAGGCCAGCGCCCACGGCGGAAAAATAGCTTCGTTTCACGGCAATCTCCAATCGGGTTCCTGACGCCGCCATCGTGCCAAAAACAGACGGGGCGCCAGGTTGCCGTATGTATGCGAGAACGGGCCATCGGCCTCACAGGCCGTAACATCCGTGCCCGGCCCCGAGCGCGCGCGCGGTCCGCAAGCGCCCGAAGGCGCCGTGTCGCCGGGGCTCGCGGCCGTGCGGCGTCGGCGACACGGCGCCGACGCCGGCTCCCCGCGCCGATGCCGACGCTTACATCTTGGCGGCGGACCGGCTCAAGCGCCCCACGGAAGTCCGGGGCATCCAGACCGTGGCCGCCATGACCAGCAGCGAGATGGCCAGCACCGCCCAGAACGTCATGTGCAGGGACTCCTGCATCGCGGCCTGGATGACGGGATTCGAGCCAGCGGCGGACTCCAGCGCGTGCTTGAGCTGCTCCGAGGAAATGGGCGCATCCGCGGTGGCCCGGGCCAGCCCGAAATTGAATACCGCGCCCAGCGCGGCCGCTCCCAATGTGCTGCCCAGGTTGCGCGCGAAGATGTTGGAAGCCGTCGCGCTGCCGCGGTCGGATACATCCACGATCTCCTGGATCAGCACCAGCGAACAGACCCCCATGAAACCCATGCCCAGCCCCACGACGAGCGAGCCCGCGCCCGCCAGCACCGGCGAGTTGTCCGGCGTCAGCAACAGGAACGCACAGGCGCCGATCGGCACGAGCACGCTGCCGAGCAGCATCATGGGCCGCAGGCCGTAGCGGGGAAACACCTTGGCCGCCACGGTGGAACCCAGCGGCCAGCCCACCATGATCATGGTCAGCGCCAGTCCCGCCACCACCGGCGTCCGATGTTGCACGCTCTGCACATACATGGGCAGGAAGGTCGTCAACCCCATGATGACCATGCTTCCCAGCAGCATCGCGATATTCGCCGCGGCCACCGGCCGCCGGCTCCACAACGCGAAGGACACGACGGGATGCTCGGCGCGCCGCTCCTGCAGCACGAACAGGACCAGGCAGACGACGAAAGCTCCCGCGGCCATCCACGCCCGTCCTGCCAGGCCGTCACCGGCGTCGGTCAACGCGAACATCAATGCCGCCACGGTGGCCGTGAACAGCGCGGCACCGGTCACGTCGATGGACATCGGCCGCCGCTCGCGCTGTTCGTGCAGGAAGAACACGAAGCCCGCCATGGCCAGCAGGCCCAGCGGCACGTTCATCCAGAAGATCCACGCCCACGAGAACTGGTGGATGACCAGCGCGCCCAGCATCGGCCCCAGCACGCCGGAAATCGCCCACACGCTGGCCAGATACCCCTGGACCTTGCCGCGCTCGCGCACCGGATACAGGTCCGCCACGATGGTCATGCCCACCGGCTGGATCGCCCCCGCGCCTATGCCCTGGACAAGCCGGAACACGATCATCGACGGCATGGACCACGCGAAGCCCGCCAGCACCGATCCCAGCAGGAACACGGCGATGCCGGCCAGCATCATCGGCTTGCGGCCGTAGATGTCGGACAATTTCCCGAAGACCACGGTCATCGCGGTCTGGGTCAGCAGGAACGAGGCGAACACCCAGCTGTACAGCTTCAGCCCGCCCAGGTCCCCGGCGATCTGCGGCATGGCGGTCGCCACGATGGTCGCCTCGATGGCGATCATGAACATGGCCGCAACCACCGAGGCAATGACAAGCGGGCGGGAAGTGCGCGAAGCGGCGAGAGACACGGTGCGGTATCCGTTGCGGGAGGTGGCTGGAGCGGGCCCGCACGAGTGTAGAGCACGGGCAAAGATCCGGGAAATGCGCCATTTCAGCCGCGCGTCAGGATCGGCAAAGGCAACTGGTCCGCGTCATCATCCTGGTATACGCTTGAACGGCATCCGGCGGATCGCCTCTCGGCCTTCGCCGGACTCATCCAAGCCGTCAAGGAGATAAACATGTCGACCACCGTCCCCCGTCTCGCCGCCATCGCCCTGGGCCTGTTCCTCGGCGCCACCACCGTCCAGGCCCAGCTCCTGGATTCCGTCAAGGGCGCGCTGGGCGGCGGCAGCCAGCAATCGTCGGGCGGCGGCTCGCTGCTGGGAGGCCTGGGCGGCGCCTCCATGCCTTCGCTGGGATCCGTCGGCACCGGCAACATCACCGGCATCCTGACCTACTGCGCCAAGAACAATTACCTGGGCGGCGGCGCCTCGTCGGTCAAGGACAAGCTGCTGGGCAAACTCGGCGGAGAACAGCAGGCCCAGTCCGACCCCGGCTACCGCGAGGGCCTGAGCGGCATCCTGGGCGGCAACAGCGGCCAGAAGATGGAACTGGGCAGCGGCGGCGGGCTCAAGCAGCAGATCACCGAAAAGGTCTGCGACCAGGTACTGCAATACGGGCAGTCCCTGCTGTAGCCCGGCCGGCAGGATCGCGCCGGCCGGGGTGGCCAGGCGCGATATTCACATAAGCTTATTAGTAACAATACGTTGATGTTTTATCGATGAAAGCATAACGTTTGCGTCGAGCCACAGCCCGCCGACGCCGACGTTGCGGTGTCGCTTGTCCTTCATCATCGACCGAGAAATCAACGTGCCGACGCGACTCACCTTCCACCGCCTGCTGGCCGCCACCGCCGTCTCCAGCCTGTTGTCCGCCCCCGTCCTGGCCGCGGAACCTCCCATCGCCATCGGGCTGTTCACCCACTTGTCCGGCAATTTCGCCGAATACGGCGCCAGCTTCAAGAACGCCGTCGAACTCTATCTGGACAAGGTCAACGCCGACGGCGGCATCAACGGCCGCCCGGTCAGGCTGGTGGTCGAGGACGACCGCAACTCGCCGCAGGAAGCGGCCACCGTGGCGCGCAAGATCGTGGCCACGCCCGGCGTGGTGCTGGCCATCGGCTCCTGGTCGACCACGGCGTCGCTGGCGGCGGCGCCCATCTTCACCGAAGCGAAGATCGCGCAGATCAGCCCGACCTCGTCGCACCCGGACTTCAGCAAGCAGAGCCCCTATCAATTCCGGCAGAACAATACCGATGACGTGCTGGCCCAGTACAACGCCGACACCATCCACAAGCAGCTCAAGGCCAATCGCATCGTCATCCCGTATTCGCAGGACGACTGGGGCCTGTTCACCGTCAAGGCCACCTCGGCCGCCATCGAGAAAGACGGCGGCAAGGTGCTGCTGACCGAGGCCGTGATGCCCAACGCCCGGGATTTCCGGCCGCTGGTCAGCAAGATCAAGTCGCTCAAGCCCGACGGCGTATTCCTGGCCCTGCCCTACCAGGAAGCGTCGATCTTCATCCAGCAGTTGCGCCAGGCCGGCGTCGACATCCCGGTGGGCGGCGGCGTGCCGCTGACCTCGCCCAAGTTCATCGAACTGGCGGGCAAGGCCGCCGAGGGCGTGGTCGTCCACAGCATCTTCTTCGCTGGCGATCCGTCCAAGAAAGCCTTCGTCGATGCCTACCGCGCCAAGTACAACCGGACGCCCGACCAGTTCGCCGCGCTGGCCTATGACGCGGCCGGCGTGGGCGTGGCCGCCATTCGCCGGGCCGTGCAGTCGGGCAAGCCGCTGACTGGCCAGAGCGTGCGCGACGAACTGGCGAGCGGCCCGCCCTACGAGGGTGTCACCGGCGTGACCAAGTACGAGAACGGCAACGTCCGCAAGGCACCTACTTTCCTCGTGATACGCAACGGCGAATTCCAGTTGGCCAGGTAATTCCCTTACGCGCCTGCCGCCGGCCCGCCTCACGGCGCGGCCGGCGCAACCTTTTCCGGCAACCGCACTCACTCCCATGCTCGAATTATTCGCCAGCCAGATCTTGAACGGCCTGGCCATCGGCCAGGTCTATGCGCTGATCGCGCTCGGCTTCTCGCTGGTGTTCGGCGTTTCCAATCTCATCAATTTCGCGCAGGGCGCGCTGTTCATGCTGGGCGCCTTCATCGCCTTCACCGGCGTGGCCCTGCTGCAACTGCCGCTGCCCGTGGCGGCCACCGGTTCGGTGCTCATCGTCGCGCTGCTCGGCATGCTGCTCGAACGGGTGGCGCTGCGGCCCCTGGAGAACGCGCCCTATATCGCCCCCGTGCTGTCCACCCTGGCGATCAGCCTCATCCTCGAACAACTGGCCGAGATCATCTGGTCGCCCGAGAGCCAGTCCTTCCCGGTGTCGTTCGACGAAGCCACGTATTACTTCGGCAATGCCTACCTCACCAGCACCGACCTGCTGATCTTCGGCTTCGGCGCGCTGGCCACGCTGGCCCTGACGCTGTTCCTGTCGCGCTCGTGGTGGGGCCGCGCGCTGCGCGCCACCGCGCAGGATCGCGACGCCGCGGCGCAACTGGGCGTGCGCACCGGCAGCGTGCGGCAACTGGCCTTCGCCCTGGCCGGCGCGCTGGGCGCCCTGAGCGGCGTGCTGGTCGCGCTTTATTTCAAGAGCGTGTTCCCGCAGATGGGGCTGCCCTTCGGCCTGAAGGGTTTCGCGGCGGCGCTGCTGGGCGGCCTGACCAGCACGCCGGGGGCGGTGCTGGGCGGCCTGCTGCTGGGCGTGGTGGAGACGCTGGCCAGCGCCTACATCGGGGAAGGGTCGCGCGACCTGGTGGCGTTCTCTCTGGTATTGGTCTTCCTGGTCTTCCGGCCGCACGGCCTCCTGGGCGACCGGCGCCTGGACGCGCTGGGCGGCGCCAGCGGCGCGGCGGGCGCCATGCCGACCACCAGCGTGCTGGCTTCGTCGTCCAGCCAGCGCGGCGCCGTGCGCGCCTGGGAGCTTCCCCCCTGGGGCTTCCTGGCGGCGGCCGCCGTACTGGCGCTGCTGCCCGCGCTCACACAAAACGCCTACTTTCTCCAGGCGGTGGTCTACGCCATGATCTTCGCCCTGCTGGTGGCCAGCGTCACGCTGGTCTCCGGCGCGCTGGGCGTGCTGTCCATCGGCCACGCGGCCTTCTATGGCGTGGGCGCCTACGCGGTGGGCCTGCTGGCCCGCAATCTCGGCTGGCCGGCGGAGGCGGCCCTGGTCGGCGCCGCGCTGGCCACCGCCTGTGTGGCGGTGGTGGCCGCCCTGCCCTTGCTCAAGCTCAGCGGCCATACGGCGGCGCTGGGCACGCTGGCCGTCGGGCAGATCGGCTATCTGGTCTTCATGAGCTGGCTGGATGTCACGCGCGGCCCCATGGGCTTCATCGGCATTCCCGCCCCCAGGCTGGCACTGCTGGGCGGGCAGTCGCTCACCAGCCTGGCCGGCAAGTTCTGGCTGGTGGCGGCCGTGGCCGGACTCGCGCTGTTCCTGGCGCAGCGCCTGCTGGACTCCGGCGTGGGCCGGGCCTGGCGCGGCATACGCGAGGACAGGCTGGCCGCGCACACCGCCGGACTGCCGGTGCGCCGCTACCTGCTCGTGGGCTTCGCCTGTTCCGGCCTGCTGGCGGGCCTCGCGGGCGGACTGTTCGCCTATGTGCAGAGCGTGGTCAGCCCGGAGAGCTTTACCGTCAGCGCCTCCATCCTGCTGCTGACCATCGCGGTGCTGGGCGGCCTGGGCAACCTGACCGGCGCGGCGCTGGCCGGCTTCGCGCTGACCCTGCTGCCGGAACTGCTGCGGCCCTTCGCCGAATGGCGCATGGTGGCCTACGGCCTGGCGCTGCTGATCATGCTGCGCCTGCGCCCGCATGGCCTCCTCGGAGCAAGATGAAACCCACCCCCTACGCGCTACGCGCGCCCCCTCAAGGGGGCGGCACTGGCGGACCGGCAAAGCCGGATCCGCTGTGCCCTCGATCGAAACACCCGTCGCAACGGACTCCTCTTTGCCATGAACGACTGATATGACGACTCGCGATGAACAACGAGGACTGCGGGTGGAGCGCCTGAGCCGCCATTTCCGCGGCGTCAAGGCGGTGGACGACGTCAGCTTCACCGTCGGCCCGGGCCAGACCGTGGCGCTGGTGGGCCCCAACGGCGCCGGCAAGTCGACCCTGATCCAGTTGCTGAGCGGGGTCGAGAAGCCTTCTTCGGGGCATGTCTTCCTGGACGGCCGCCGCATCGACGGATTGGCCCCCGAGCGCATCGCCCGGCTGGGCCTGGGCCGCAGCTTCCAGACCTCGCGGGTCTTCCCCGCGCTGAGCGTCTGGGACAGCGTGATGCTGGGCACCCAGGCCGGATTGCTGGGCCGGACGGGATCCGCGCGGCTGGTCGATCCGCTGACCGAGATCGCCGGCGAACTGTTCGACCTGCCCGCCTGGCGCCGCCGCCGTGCCGAGGCGCGGGAGCGCGCCCGCGCGGCCCTGCAACGCTTCGGCGACCGGCTCTGGCCGCGGCGCGACCAGCCGGCCTACAGCCTGTCCTACGCGAACCGGCGGCGCCTGGAACTGGCGCGCGTACTGGCGGCCCGGCCGCGCTTCGTGCTGTTCGACGAGCCCGCGGCCGGCATGAACCCCAGCGAGACCGCGGAACTCACCGACCTGCTGCTCGCGCTGCGCGCGGAGCAGCCGCAGCTCGGCATCCTGGTCGTCGAACACAAACTGTCGCTGGTCCGCCGCATCGCCGACCACGCGATCGTCCTCAACCAGGGACGGGTACTGGCCACCGGCACACCGGCCGAAGCGCTGGACCATCCCGAAGTCGTCGAAGCCTACCTCGGCCGCGCGCGCAAGCGGCCGGTCAATTCGGATGCCCATCTTGGCTGAGCTGCCCCCCTCTTCCCCCCTGCTGCGGCTGGACGCGGTCGACGTGCACTACGGCGCCGTCCAGGCCTTGTTCGGAATCAGTCTTCACGTCCAGGCCGGAGAAGTGGTCTCCGTGCTGGGCGGCAATGCCTCGGGCAAGTCCACGACGCTCAAATCGGTGCTGGGCCTGGCCCGCCCGTCCCGCGGCCGCGTCCTGCTGGACGGGCGCGAGATCCAGGGCCTGGCGCCCGCCGAGGTCATCGATCTGGGCGTGGCCAGCGTACCCGAGGGACGCCGCGTCTTCCCGGACATGACGGTGCGCGAGAACCTGCTGCTGGGCGCCTACCCCCGGCGCCACGACAAGGCCGCCCTGGCCGGCGACCTCGATGAGGTGTTCCGGGCCTTCCCCCGCCTGGCCGAGCGCCGCGGCCAGTTGGCCGGCACGCTGTCGGGAGGCGAACAGCAGATGCTGGCGCTGGGCCGCGCGTGGCTGCGGCGGGGGCGGCTGGTCTGCATCGATGAACCGTCGATGGGCCTGTCGCCCAAGTTCGTCGATGCCGTCTACGAAGTGCTGTTCCGCTGGAAGGAATCCGGCCAGACCATCCTGCTGGTCGAACAGAACGCCCGCATCGCGCTGGAACTGGCCGACCGCGCCTATGTGCTTCAGCACGGCCACGTGGTATTGCAAGGCCGGGCCGCCGACCTCGCGGCGGACCCCGCCGTGCGGCGCGCCTACCTGGGCGCCGAGGCCCCGGTCCGAGAATTGGAGGGGGCACCGGTCCCCGACGGAGAATGAACATGTCCCATCCCACCCTGCACACGCTGGACACCGACGTACTGGTGATAGGCGCCGGCGGCGCCGGCCTGAGCGCGGCGATCGCCGTCTCGCGGGCCGGCAAGCGCGCGCTGCTGGCCGACCGCAGCCTGATCGGGCGCGGCGGCGCCACCATCATGGCGCAGATGACCGTGGCCGCCGCCCTGGGCGAGCAGGGGTCCGACCATTGGCAACACCACCTGCGCGACACGCTGGCGGCGGGCCGCGGCCTGTGCAGCGAACCGCTGGCACGGCTGCTGTGCGAGGAAGGCGTGGACGCGATCCGCCTGCTCGACCGCTGGGGCGTGGGCTGGGCCCGCGACGGCGAGCGGATGGCGCAGACCCGCGCCCCCGGCCACGACCGGCCGCGCTGCGTCTACGTGGACTACCTGAACACCGGTCCGGCCGTGGCCAAGACCCTGCGCGCGCAGGCCGCGCGCGAGGCGGGCGTGCGGCGCGTGGGCGACCTGCTGGTGGTGGAGCTGCTGCGCCAGGACGGCCGCGTCGTCGGCGCGGTGGCGCTGCACCTGGGCACCGGCGACCCGGTCCTGATACGCGCCGCGGCCACCATCATCGCCACGGGCGGCCTGACCCGGCTCTACCGCCGCAACAGCGCCTCGCTCAACATGGGCGGCGACGGCTTCGCGCTGGCCCTGCGCGCGGGCGCACGGCTGATCGACATGGAGTTCGTGCAGTTCTTCCCCATCGGCCACCTGGCACCGCGCCTGGTCGGCTTCGACCCCATCATGTGGGACCCCTTCCGCTACAAGCTGGGCGGCAAACTGCTGAACAACCAGGGCGAGGAATTCGTCGAGCGCTACGGCAACGCGGCCGAAGGCCAGGGCTACACCACCACCCGCGACGCCGCGACCTACGCCATCCTGAAGGAAGTCGAGGCCGGCCGCGGCACGCCGGCCGGCGGCGCGTGGCTGAGTTTCCGCCACGTGCCGGAAGACACGCTGCGCGCGGCGTTCGGCCCCATCATCAACAAACTGGCCAAGGCGGGCATCGACCTGACGAAGCAGATGATAGAAGTGGCGCCCATCGCCCACTATCACATGGGCGGAATCCGGGTGGACACCGACCTCGCCACCGACGTGCCCGGCCTGTATGCCGCGGGCGAGGCCGTGGGCGGCGCCAACGGCGCCAACCGGCTGTCGGGCAACGCCATCACCGAGGCGATCGCCTTCGGGCTGCGGGCCGGACGCGTCGCCGCCGCCGACTGCCCGGAACCGCCGCCGCTGGAAGCACTCGAGGCCCTGGCCCGCCCCTGGCTGCAGCGGCTCGCACCGAGCCACGGCGAACCGGACGGGCGCAATGCCGCATCGCTGATCGAGGAATTGCAGGCGCTGATGCAAACCCACGTCGGCCCTTTCCGCACCGAGGAAGGACTACTGCGCGCGCTGGGCGAACTGGACGCGCTGCGGACCCGGGCCGGCGACGTCCTGCCGGGCGGCGGTCCGCAGGATCCCGTGCGGCTGGACACGCTGGACCTGCGCAACATGCTGCTGGTGGCCGAAGCGGTGACGCGCTGCGCGCTGGCGCGGCGCGAGAGCCGCGGCGCCCACCAGCGCGAAGACCATCCCGGGCAGGAAGACGCCTGGACGCTGAACCAGACCATCGCCTGGCGCGACGGCCAATGGACGCTGGCCCGCCAGCCCGTCCAGCGCCTCGAGGCCGCGCAGGAGGACATAGCATGACATCGCCCAACGACTCCATCCGCCTGAAGATCCGGCGCGCCGGCGCCGATACCGAGCCCCGCGTCGTCGAGTACGACGTGCCGCCCCAGGCGGCCGCCTCGCTGCTGGACGCGCTGCGCTGGGTGCGCGCGCACCAGGACGACACGCTGGCCTTCCGCTATGCCTGCATCAACGCCAACGCCTGCAAGGAATGCATGATGCGCCTGGACGGCAAGGTCGTGTACGCCTGTCTGGCCAGGCTGGAGCCGGGTAGCTCGCACACGGTCGAACCCCTGCCCAACAAGCCGCTGGTGCGCGATCTCGTGACCGAGATCGCCCCTCCCAAGGAACGCCTGTTCGTCATCGAGGGCGACGACGATGACGAATGACGCCCGGCACGACGAGGCATCCGACGGCCCCGGCGAACGCCTGCGTATCCTGTCGTCGGCGCACCTGGCCACCGGCCCGCACGCGGAGCTTTCCGAACTCGAGTTCGGGCTCATCATCGCCCACAACGCGTTCAGCCGATGGGTGGTGCGCTGCATGGCGGCCGCCGGCGTGACCGATCTCGCGGTCACGGACGTGCTGGTGCTGCACCACGTCCATCACCGCGAGCGCGGCAAGAAGCTGGCCGACATCTGCTTCACCCTCAACTACGAAGATACGCACGTCATCAACTATTCGCTCAAGAAACTGGCCGGCCTGGGCCTGGTGCGCGGCGAGAAGCTCGGCAAGGAAGTGTTCTACGCCACCACGGCCGAAGGCGCGGCGCTGATCGACCGCTTCCGCGCCGTCCGGGGCCGCTGCCTGCTCGCCAGCGTCGAAGGCGAACTGGCCGATGGCGCCTCGCTGTCCGATGTGGCCCGGCGCCTGCGCATGCTGTCGGGCCTTTATGACCAGGCCGCTCGCGCGGCCTCATCGCTATGAATACGACCTCTCCCTCCGACCACGCCCGCTGGGAATTCTGGATAGACCGCGGCGGCACCTTCACCGACGTGATCGGGCGCCGTCCCGACGGTACGCTGGCGACCGCCAAGCTGCTGTCCGAGAACCCCGGGCGCTACGACGACGCCGCCGTCGAAGGCATACGCCGCCTGCTGGAGCTGGCTCCGGGCGAACCGCTGCCCGCCGATCGCATCGAGGTCGTGCGCATGGGCACCACGGTCGCCACCAACGCCCTGCTCGAACGCAAGGGCGAGCGCGTGCTGCTGGCCGTCACGCGGGGCTTCCGCGACGCCTTGCGCATCGCCTACCAGAACCGGCCACGCCTGTTCGACCGCGAGATCGTGCTGCCCGAGCAGCTCGCCAGCCGGGTGGCCGAGATCGACGAACGCCTGGCGGCGGACGGTGCCGTCGTCGCGGAACTGGACGAGGCGCAGGCCCGGACGGCCCTCGCCGAAGGCCGGGCTCAGGGCTACCAGTCCATCGCCATCGCGCTCATGCATGGCTACCGCAACCCGGCGCACGAGCTGCGGCTGGCCGAGATCGCGCGCGAGCTGGGCTATGCGCAGGTCTCCGCCTCGCATGCCGTCTCGCCGCTGATCCGCTTCGTCGCGCGCGGCGATACCACCGTGGTCGATGCCTACCTGTCGCCCGTGCTGCGCCGCTACGTGGACCGCGTCTCGTCCGCCCTGCCCGGCGTGCGCCTGCAGTTCATGCAATCGAGCGGCGGCCTGACCGATGCCCGCGCCTTCCAGGGCAAGGACTCCGTCCTGTCCGGCCCCGCCGGCGGCATCGTCGGCATGGCCGGCGTGTCGGCCGCCGCCGGCTTCGACCGGGTCATCGGCTTCGACATGGGCGGCACCTCGACCGACGTGTCCCACTACGCCGGCGAGTACGAACGCACCTTCGATACGCTGGTGGCGGGCGTGCGTTTGCGCGCGCCCATGATGAGCATCCACACGGTGGCCGCCGGCGGCGGCTCCATCCTGCGCTTCGACGGCACGCGGCTGCGCGTGGGCCCCGAATCGGCCGGCGCCGACCCCGGCCCGGCCTGCTACCGGCGCGGCGGCCCGCTGACCGTCACCGACGCCAACGTCATGCTGGGCCGGATCCAGCCGACCCACTTTCCCGCGGTGTTCGGCCCGGACGGCAACCAGCCCCTGGACGCCGACGTGGTCCGCGCGCGCTTCGCCGAGCTGGCCCGCGAAGTCGGGCGCGGCACCGGCCGCGCCACCACGCCCGAAGAACTGGCCCACGGCTTCCTCGAAATCGCGGTCACCAACATGGCCAACGCGATCAAGCTGATTTCCGTGCAGCGGGGCTACGACATCACCCGCTACACCCTGACCACTTTCGGCGGCGCCGGCGGCCAGCATGCCTGCGCCGTCGCGGACGCGCTGGCCATGCCGCGCGTGCTGATCCATCCGCTGGCCGGCGTGCTGTCGGCCTACGGCATGGGCCTGGCCGTCGCGACCGCCGTGCGGGAACGCTCGGTGGAACGCCGCTTCGACGCCGACGGACGGGCCGAAGCGCGCCGGGTACTGGACGAGCTGGGCGGCGCGGCCAGCGGCGAGCTCCTGGCCCAGGGTTGCGACGCGGCCGATGTACGCATCGCCGAACGCGCCTACCTGCGCTATGAAGGAACCGACACCGCGCTGCCGGTCCCGCTGGGCGAGACCCCGGCCATGCTGGCGGAGTTCGAGCGCGCCTATCGCCAGCGCTTCGCCTTCCTCATGCCCGGCCGCGCGCTGGTGATCGACGCCGTGGTGGCGGAAGCCACCTCCGCCGAAGGTCCCCGGGATGCGCGCGCCGCATGGTTCGATCGCCCCGCGCGCGAGGCCGGCACGTCCCTCCGGGCCCGCGACAGCGCCCCCATCCACGCGGCCGGTGCGTGGCAGGACAGCCCGCTCTATGCCGCCACCGACCTGCGGGCCGGCGACGTCATCCCCGGTCCGGCCATCATCACCGACGCCAACGCGACCACCGTGGTCGATCCCGGCTGGCGGGCCACCGCGACCGCAAGCGGCGACATCGTGCTCGAACGCGCCGTGCCCCGGCCGCAGCGCCGCGCCGTCGGCACGCAGGCGGATCCGGTCATGCTGGAGATCTTCAACAACCTGTTCATGTCCATCGCCGAGCAGATGGGCTGGCGCCTGCAGAACACCGCGCACTCGGTCAACATCAAGGAACGCCTGGATTTCTCTTGCGCGATCTTCGACGCGCAAGGCGACCTCGTCGCCAACGCCCCCCACATCCCGGTCCACCTGGGATCCATGGGTGCCAGCGTCCAGGCCGTCATCGACAGCACCCAGGGCACGCTGCGGCCCGGCGACGCCTACGTGCTCAACGACCCCTACGCCGGCGGCACCCACCTGCCGGACGTCACGGTCATCACCCCCATCTTCGACGAAGCCGGCACCCGTGTATTGTTCTACGTAGGCTCGCGCGGCCACCACGCCGACATCGGCGGCCTGACGCCGGGCTCCATGCCGCCCGACTCGCGCACCATCGACGACGAAGGCGTGCTCATCACCAGCTTCCTGCTGGTGCGCGACGGCCACTTGCGCGAGGCCGAGATGCGGCAGTTGCTGGCCGGCGCGCGGCATCCCGCGCGCAACATCGACCAGAACATCGCCGACCTGCGCGCCCAGGTGGCCGCCAACGAAAAAGGCCGCGAGGAACTCATGGCCATGGTGCGCTACTTCGGCCTCGCCGTCGTGCAAGCGTACATGGGCCACGTCCAGGACAACGCCGAGGAATCGGTGCGCCGCGCCATCAGCCGCCTGCGTGACGGACGCTATGCGGTCTCGCTGGACAACGGCGCGCAGGTGCGCGTGGCGGTCACCGTAGACCATGCCACCCGCAGCGCCACGCTGGACTTCACCGGCACGTCAAAGCAGTTGCCCAACAACTTCAACGCCCCGCGCGCCGTCACTTCGGCCGCCGTGCTGTACGTGTTCCGCACGCTGCTGGACGAGGACATCCCCATGAACGCGGGCGGCCTGAAACCGCTCACCATCGTGGTCCCGGAAAGCTCGATGCTGAACCCGCGCTACCCGGCCGCCGTCGTGGCCGGCAACGTCGAGACCTCCACCTGCGTCACCAATGCGCTGTACGGCGCGCTGGGCATCATGGCCAGCAGCCAGCCCACCATGAACAACCTGACCTTCGGCAACGCCCGCCACCAGTATTACGAAACCATCTCGGGCGGCTCGGGCGCCGGCGGCCGCTTCGACGAAGCCGGCAACCTGGCCGGCGGTTTTGACGGCACGTCGGTGGTGCAGACCCACATGACCAATTCCCGGCTGACGGACCCGGAGGTGCTGGAGCTGCGTTTCCCGGTGCGGCTGGAACGCTACGAGATCCGCCACGGCTCGGGCGGCGACGGCCGGTGGCGCGGGGGCGACGGCGGCGTGCGCACGCTGCGCTTCATGGAACCGATGACGGTTTCGCTGCTGGCCAACGGCTGGCACCATCCCGCCTTCGGACTGCGCGGCGGCGGGCCCGGCGCGCCGGGATTGGCCCGGGTGCTGCGCGCCGACGGACGCATCGAACCGCTGGACCACGCGGATCGCGCGGAATTGCAGGCGGGCGACCGGGTCGAGATCGAGACGCCGGGCGGCGGGGGCTACGGGGAAGCCTGATGATCGATCCCCGCCGGCCTCATCCCCCCTGGCAGGTGGCGTACAGGCTGGCGATCTCCCGCGTCAACAACGCCTGCCAACGCATCATGATGTAGTTGCAGACGGCCGACGAGTGGATTCCCTCGCACGGCCAGTCCAAGGGCAAGGTGCCGCTGTCGGCCTTGGCGATGCTGTTGCCGCCGCCGTCGCTCTGGTTGGCGGTGGTGGCCGAATCGCGCGCCGCCTGGTCGGCCTGCCCGGCCTGCTGGCGCAGCACCTCGGCACTGCCTCCGCCGGCCTTCACCTTGGCCAGCGTCGAGGCGACGTCCGTCTGCAAGGCCTCCTTGCGGACCTCGGCCAGGAGGGGATTGGTGTAGGACCGCAGTTGCGGCGCAAGATGCGCCATCGTCCCTGTGCAGCGCCCGCCCTGGCCGGAGGAAGCCCGCGCCGTCGCCGCCCCCGCGCCTGCCTGCGCCGCGCCACCTTCGCGCGGGCCCGCCGCCTGCGGCCTGGGCGGCACCCTGGGCGCGGGACCGTCGGGCAGCACCAGCTTCACGGCCTGCCCGGCCGGCGTGGTCACGCTGACATTGCGCAGCTCCAGGTAATCCTCGTCGATCACGCGAAGCTCGCCCGTCACGCTCATGTCCTTCGCGTCCGCGAACTGCCGGGCCTGCGCCGGCGGCAGCGGCACCGTGACCGGCACGTTGCGCCAGGTGCCGATGAACATGCCCCGGTCCGCGTCGTAGTCCTGCAGCGAGACCTTCATCGCATGCGGCAGCGCCAGCGTTGCCAGCCGCTTCTGGTACTCGGCCGAGGTCTCGAACTTGTCCTTCTTCAAGGCGGCCAGGAACGCCGCGGCCGGCTTGCCCGCGTCGTCATCGTAGGCAAAGCGCCAGAGACGCGTGCGCCAGTTGTACGACGGGCCGGTCAGCAGATCCTGCTGGATGATGTATCCGGCCTGGAACCTGCCCGCCGGCAGGGTACGCAGCAACTGGCCGGTCTTCGTATCGAAAAGCTGCGCCGGTATCGGGGACGAGGTCGCATACGACGTCACCAGTACCAGGTCAGGATGTCCCGGCAGTTCCTGGAACGAGCCGGCGAACGAACTATCCTGCGGCGACTTGCGATGCAGCGTCTGCAACGTGGCGCGGCGTTGCCACGTCGAGGTCTCGATGACGTCGACCTTGCCCGTCTGCTCGTCGTGCAGATAGGCGTTCGCCCCCCACGCCAGGAGCCGCTCGTTGCCGTTGCTGACGCGCGCCATCGAACAGTCGGGCAGATTGACCCTCGCGGGCGGCTGGGCGGTCACGATATTGCCCTTCTTGTCGGCATACGGTATCCCTGTGACCTGGCCAGGCAGCTCGCACAACACCTTCCCCTGGGCCACGTCCCATACCCGCAGCCGATGCGACGGGTTGTCCCAGTCCCCCATCTCGGAGTACGCATAGGGCGTGTTGCCTATCCATCGATAGTCGAGGCGCTTGTACTTGTCCGACGGCCGCCGGTCGTCCCCGCGGAATTCGCCGGCCTTGGCGCCATTGACGAAATAGCTGACCACGCCATCTTTCTGCGCCAGGAACTCCTGCCGGCCCTGGTCGTCGATGCGGGCGGCGCAGGCGTCGGCCTCATCCACCGACACCCCGCCCAGCTCGCCTCCCCGGGCGTCGTAGTAACTGACGCCAAGGCAGCGCCGCCCCTTGTCGAATTCGGTCAGCCGCAGGTGTTCGACGACATAGCGCCCGCCCACCTCCCTCGGCCATGGGAAATATCCGCCCGGCGGCAGCGTGCGCAGCGGATTGCCTTGCAGGTCGACCAGCTCGGAACCATTCTTCAGGTCGCTGATCAACAGCGCCTCGTTGCCGACGAAGGACAGCGTGCGGGAGGACTCGCCGCGCGGCAGCCGGGTCGGCAGCACCCGGTCCCTGCCTGAAGCCGTATCGCGCAACATGATCTGCCCGTCCGTCGCGTCGAAGGCCAGCCAGGCGCCATCCGGGGAGATATTGGCGGTACTGCGCGCGGTAATGTCGAAATCGGGCCGGGCGTTGCCGGTTTCCTGCATGCCGAGCAGGCGCTTGTGGATCACGATGCGGCCCTGGTACTCGGGCGGCGGCGCCAGCGCCTGCAGGGCCTGCTCCTGTTCCCGCCGGGCCGTTTCCTGCTGCTGGTGCTGCCGGGCCGCGGCCTCGCGTTCCCGCTGCGCCTGCTGCTCGCGCTCGCGGCGGGCCTGCTCGGCGGCGCGCTGGTCCTGCTCTTCCTGGCGGCGCCGATCCTCGGCGATGATCCGGCCGGTCTGCTCGACCATCTGGCCCAGCTGGCGGAACAGCGCGCCGGAATCGGCGGCCAGGACCGGCGACAGGCAGCCCGTGGCGGCCAACGCGGCCATGCCGCGCAACATGCGAGAACGGGGGTAAGGCAAGAAATCCATGATGTCGAATCAGGCAGGCAGATAAATCGGAAGCTCGGGTGAAAACAGCCCGTGCTCCAGAATATCGTTGTGCCGAAACCATCACATCACTCAAATGGGTGACACCCCCGGCGAGTGCCCATCCCGGCCTTGTCCATGCGCCACGTGGCCAAAGCGGGCCATAAAGACACCCTATTGCCACATTTCATTTAATCAATTGGCAGGAAGTGGAAGCACCCACTATCATCAAGGAGCATTCGCCTCAACTCCGACGTGGGATGGACACCATGCTTCTGGAAGTTCTGCTGATCTGGTTGGCCTGTGCGCTGCTGGTGGTGTACAGCGTCGAGCGCAAAAGAAGAAAACGCAATTCGGCCCGATGATCACGCCGTGGGACAGCACGGCGGCACGACGTTCCTGCCTTTACAGGCACCCCACGGCAAAGCTGGACAGCAGCCGGGATTCCGGCACTCCGCCCGCGTGGCAGGCGACCCGGAGAATGGCGGCGTTCAGGAAACACACCGCCACGAAAGCGACGAGGACACGCAGAAAGCGCTTGAATGCCGGCCTTTCTGTTTCGCTGCGATAGCTCATGAAAACAATACTGGCAAGTGATTCCAATTGCTAAATACGTTACCGCATCCTCCCCTTATTCGCAATTATGCGAACAGCCGATTCATGACAACAACTCTCGGCCATGAACTGGATGGACACCCGCGCCGGCCCGGCTAGTGCGCTGTCCCGGAGATACGCCCGCTTGACGAAAGCTTCCCGCCGGGGGCCTGGCTAGGCGCCGCGCGCCGCCAGCGCGCGCGACAGCACCTGGAAGATCCTGCCGTCACCGGACTGCGAGACGTTGAACCGCAGGAAGCCCGACGCGCTGCGCGATTGGCTGAACGCATTGCCCGGGGCCAGCACCACGCCCTCCTTCAGGCACGAACGCGCGATGTCGGCGGCATCGACACCATCGGGCAGGCGGCACCAGACGAACATGCCCGCGGCCGGCACGAGCCAGGGCTGGATGCCGATGGCCCGCAGCCGCGCGAGGGTCTTGTCCATCGCCTCGGCCAGCCGGTGCCGGACTTCCTCCATGTGCCTGCGATAACCGCTGTGCGTCAGCGCAGCCAGCAGGACGCACGCCGCCAGTTGTCCGTTGCCGAAGGTCGTGGCGATCTTCAGGTCGACCAGGCTGTCGATCCAGTCCGGGCGCGCGGCCACGTAGCCGCAGCGCAGCGAAGCCGAGACCGTCTTGGAAAAACTGCCGATATGGATCACGCGGTCGAGGCCGTCGAAGGCCGCCAGACGCGGAGCGGGCGCGGCCTCGAAGTCGGCGAAGATGTCGTCTTCGACGATGACCATCCCCGTGCCGTCTATCAGTTTCAGCAGCCGGTGCGCCGTCACGGGCGACAGCGTCGCGCCCGTGGGATTGTGGATGGCGGAATTGGTGATGTAGAGCCGGGGCGCATGCTCCCGCAGCGCAACCTCGAAAGCCGCGACGTCCGGCCCGTTCGGGGTATAGGGGACGCCCACCGCCTTCGCCCGGTGCGCCTTGAGCAGGGCGTGGAAATTGAAGTAGCACGGATCGTCGACCAATACGGTATCGCCCGGCTCCAGCAAGAAACGGCAGATGAGGTCAATGGCCTGCGTGCCCGAATCGGTCAGCATGATCTGCTCGGGCGCGGCCTCGATGCCGGTGGCGGCCATCCGGCGGGCAAGCAACTGGCGCAGCGGCGGCAGTCCCAGCGGCGTGCCGTAGTCCGCCAGCACGGGCGCGTTGGCGCGCGCCATGGCCCGCAGCGCCCGGCGCATGCCGTCCTCGTACATCCAGGCGGGCGGCAGCCAGCCGCAGCCGGGCTTGAGCACGGCGTCGCCGGTCTCCAGCGACTGGCGCGATATCCATAGCGGATCGACTTCCCGGTCGAGCTTCGGACCGATCTCCGACAATGCCAGGGGCGCCGCCGGACCGGACACGTAGAACCCCGAACCCGGCCGGGACCGGACGGCGCCTTCCGCCGCCAGCCGTTCGTATGCCTCGACCACGGTCGAGACCGACAGTCGCATGGCCTGGGCCTGCGCGCGCACCGATGGCAACCGCGTCCCCGGCGGGTAGGCGCGGGAGGCAATACCCGACCGGATCGTTTCCATCACGGCGTCGATCCGCGTGCCCTGTCCCTTCATCGCAATCTCCGACTGTATCGGCCAGATATCCATAACAGTTATCTTTAATTGTACTGGACCGTATCTGGGCTTGGGAACCTTCCCATGCTCTACTGGCAAGCACGGAAACAGGTGGCCCATGGACAAGACGACGAACGGATGGATCAACGGATTGATAGGCGTGGTGATTTTCGCCGGCTCGCTGCCGGCGACGCGGGTCGCGGTCATGGACCTGGATCCGATGTTCCTGACCGGCGCGCGGGCCACCATCGCCGCCCTGCTGGGCGGAATACTGCTGCTTGCCTTCGGTGAACGCCGCCCCGCGCTGCCGGACCTGCCGGCGCTGGCCGTGGTCGCCCTGGGCGTCGTGGTGGGTTTTCCGCTGTTGACCGCGCTGGCGCTGCAACACGTCTCGTCCGCGCACTCGATCGTTTTCCTGGGACTGCTGCCGCTGTGCACGGCGGCCTTCGGCGTGCTCCGGGCCGGAGAACGTCCCCGCCCGGCGTTCTGGCTGTTCTCGCTGCTGGGCAGCGTATTCGTGGCCGGACACGCCGCCCTGGGCGGCATCGCGGCGTCGACGCGGGGCGATCTGCTGATGCTCGCCGCCATCGTCGTGTGCGGCCTGGGCTACGCCGAAGGCGCGCGGCTCTCCCGCCGCCTGGGAGGCTGGCAGGTCATCTGCTGGGCGCTGGTCCTGTCCCTGCCCGTCATGCTGCCGATGGCGCTGCTCGCTCGCCCCGCGTCGTTCGGCAACGTCGGCGCGCCGGCCTGGTTCGGCCTGGCCTATGTGTCGCTGTTCAGCATGTTGATCGGCTTCGTGTTCTGGTACCGGGGCCTGGCGCAGGGCGGCATCGCGGCGGTCGGGCAATTGCAGTTGCTGCAACCCTTCCTGGCCCTGGGGCTGGCCGCGATGTTCCTGCACGAGCCCATCAGCGGCACCATGCTGGCCGCGACGCTGGGCGCGGTGGGATGCGTGGCGGGCGCCAGGCGGTTCGCGTGAACAACCCGGTATCTCGCCCTATTCCTCCGGCACCCTGAGCAGCACCGTGTCGTCCGGGCCCACCGACCTCCCGTCGGGGGCACGGATATCGAGCCGGACCGGCAGGCCGGTCTCGCGGTCGACCAGTTCCGAATGCGCCTCGCCCGGCTTGAACAGATGCCGCTCGCCGAACTGGCGCAGGGCGACCATCACCGGGAACAGGTCCCGGCCCATGGCCGTCAGGCGGTACTCCAGCCGCGCGCCGCTGTCGCCCACCGGGACGGCCTTCAGGATGCCGCGCGACACCAGGGTGCGCAGGCGCTCGGTCAGGATGTTCTTCGCGATGCCCAGGCTTTTCTGGAACTCGCCGAAACGCGTCAGGCCATCGAACGCGTCGCGCACGATCAACAGCGACCACCAGTCGCCGATCACGTCCAGCGACCGGGCGCTGGGGCAGTAGTCCCCCTTCAGGCTTTTTCGTCCAACCATGGCCGCGCTCCATCGGATTTTAAGTTGCATTATAAAACTTAAAACTTTATTCTCCCGAACGGTTTCGTAATAAAACCAAATTCATCGGGAGTCTTGAACATGGGTTCCACAGCAGACGCGGCGCCATCATCGCCACTCACACGTCCTGTCACGCTGCTCTTCGCGGTCGCCAGCGGCCTGGCCGTCGCCAACGCTTACTTCGCCCATCCCTTGCTGGACGTCATGGCGGACGATCTCGGCCTGTCCCGCGCGGTGGCCGGCCTTATCGTGGGCGCGACCCAGCTCGGCTACGGATTGGGCCTGGTCCTGCTGGTGCCGCTGGGCGACCTGCTCGATCGCCGCAAGCTCATCGTCGGGCAGTCGCTGCTTTCCGTGCTGGCCCTCGCATGCGTGGGGTTTTCGTCGACGGCGACCATGCTGCTCGCGTCCATGGCGGCAGTGGGCTTGCTGGCGGTCGTCACGCAGGCACTCGTGGCCTATGCCGCCACTCTGGCCCGGCCCGGGGAGCGGGGCCAGGTCGTGGGCACGGTCACCAGCGGCATCGTGCTCGGCATCCTGCTGGCGCGAACCGCCGCCGGCCTCTTGACCGACCTGTCGGGATGGCGGACGGTCTACCTGGTGTCGGCCGCGCTGACCCTGGTGATCTCGGGATTGCTTTACAAGGCCCTGCCCCGCCAACCGCGGACGGGCCCCCGGATCTCGTACCCGCGCCTGATCGCCTCGGTGTTCACGCTGCTCCTGCAAGAACCGGTCTTGCGCATCCGCGCCGTCCTCGCGATGCTGATCTTCGCCGACATCACGACGCTGCTCGCGCCCATGGTGCTGCCGCTCGCCGCGCCGCCCTTTTCGCTGTCCCACACGGAGGTCGGCCTGTTCGGGCTGGCCGGCGCCGCCGGCGCGCTGGGCGCGGCCCGGGCCGGCCGCTGGGCCGATCGTGGGCATGGCCAGCGCACGACCGGTATCGCCCTCGCGCTGATGCTGGCCGCGTGGCTGCCGATCTCCATGCTGCCCCATTCCATCCTGTGGCTGGTCCTGGGCGTACTGGTGATCGACTTCGGCCTGCAGGCGGCGCACGTCACCAACCAGGGCATGATCTATCGCGTGCGGCCGGAAGCGCAGAATCGCCTGACCGCCGCCTACATGGTGTTCTACTCCATCGGCAGCGCGGCCGGGTCGTCGATCTCGACCATGGTCTATGCCCGCGCGGGCTGGAGCGGCGTCTGCCTCATGGGCGCGGGCATCGGCGCGCTCGCGCTGCTGTTCTGGGCGGCCACCCTGCGCGCGACGCCGGCGGCGGCAACGTGCCAAACTAGCACACCGACATTGTCCTAGGACGACATGAGAATACGAGGAAAGAGCGCGGCCGAGATCTTCGACAGCGTTCGCGCGCAGGTCCAGTCCCAGCAGATCCTGCCCGGCCAGGGCCTGCCGCCCGTGCGCGAGCTGGCGGCGCGACTGGACGTCAACCGCAATACCGTGGCCGCCGCCTACAAGCGCCTGGTGGCGGCGGGCATCGCCACCGCGCAGGGACGGCGCGGGACGACCATACGCGGCCAGGGCCCCGGCGAACAGGAAGGCGCGCTGCCCGACTCGCCGCTGGTGGACCTGGCCAGCGGCAACCCGAACCCGGCCTGGCTGCCGGACCTGGCCGCCGCGCTGCGCGCCATGCCCTACCGGCCCCGGCTCTACGGCGAACCATTGATCAACGCCGGGCTGGAGGCCCACGCCCGCGCCTGGTTCACTCCGAACTGCCCGGCCCCGTTCGAGGTCGACCTGGCCCATGGCGCGGTCGATGCCATCGAACGCCTGCTGGGCGCCCTGCTGGTCCCGGGCGACAAGGTCGCCGTGGAGAACCCCTGCTTCCTGAGCAGCATCAACCTGCTGCGCGTGGCCGGCCTGCAGGCGGCCGGCGTGCTGGTCGATGCCGAGGGCATGCAAGCCCAGGCCCTGGATGCCGCGCTGGCCAAGGGCGCCCGGGCGGTCATCCTGACGCCCAGGGCGCACAACCCCACCGGCTGCAACCTGAGCGCGCGGCGGGCGCGGGCCCTGTCGCGCGTGCTGGCGAAGCACCCTCACGTCGTCGTGATCCTGGACGACCATTTCGCGCTGCTGTCGAACGCCGCCTACCATTCGGTGCTGCCGGCGGGCACCCGGCGCTGGGCGCTGGTACGCTCGCTCACCAAGGCCCTGGGGCCCGACATCCGGATGGCGCTGGTGGCAAGCGACGAAGCAACCTCCCGCCAATTGCGCCTGCGCCTGGCATCGGGCACGAACTGGGTCAGCCACCTGCTGCAGGACATGGCGGAGAACACACTGGGCACCCCTCGGGCCGCGCGGCTGATGACGCGCGCCCGTAAAGACTACGCCTTGCGCAGAAAGCGCCTGGAAGATGCGCTTGGGGAACACGGCATCGCCTGCCTGGCGGGCGGGGACGGACTCAATCTATGGGTGCCGCTGGCCTCCGACGATCAGGCGGTCGCCCTGGCGCTGTCGCGGCGGGGCTGGCTGGTCCGCCACGGACAGGCCTTCGGCGTGCACGAGGCCGTGCCCGGGCTGCGCATCACACTTTCCGAAATCGAGCCGGCGCAGTGCCGGCGGATCGCCGCGGACCTGCGGCACTGCCTCGGCTAGGACGCCGGCGCCGCGCAGGCATCCGGGCCGCATCCCGTACCCGACGGTCCGTTCGCGGGCGGACCGGCCTCGCCGCCGTCCCGCGCCGCGCCCTCTTCCAGCAGGCGGCCGATGGCCGAGCCCAGCGCCAGGTCATCGATGCTGCCCAGATGGTGCAGGCGGATGTGTCCCCGGCGATCCAGCAGCACCAGGCTGGGCGTACCGCCCAGGGCATAGTCCCGCATCGTCATCGGAATGTTCCCATCCGGCGCGGGACGGTCGACCCCGATGGGGAAACTCCAGCGATATTCCTGCGTGAAGGCGCGCAGCGCGGCCGGGCCCGTCACGTCATGGTGCTCGAACACCGTATGCAGGCCGATCACGGCCACGTCGTCCTCGCGGAACATGCGGTGCACGCGCTCGGCCTGCGGCAGGCCATGCGCCAGGCAGGCGGGACACAGCATCTGGAAGGCGTACAGCAGCACCACCTTGCCCCGCAAGCCGGCCAGATCGACGGGAGCGGAGGCATTGAGCCACTCGTCCACCTGCAAGGGCGGCGCTTCCACGGTATGCACCTTGGGTCGGGACATGTCGGACTCCTGTAGTCGTTCCCGAACATGATACTCTTTTGGCATAGGACAAAACCGATGAGCCGGACATGAGCGCCGAAAGCGAAGCCCCCCAGGCCGACACCCCCACCCAGCACGACCAGCATGGCCGCTGGCCCCAGGCCACCTCGGTCGACGATTTCCGCCGCAACCTGGCCGCGGTGCACGAGCGCATCGGCGCGGCATGCCGGCGCGCCGGCCGCGCCCCGGCCGGCGTGCGGCTGCTGCCGGTCAGCAAGACCGTGGACGAAGCGCGCATCCGGCTGGCCTATGACGCCGGCTGCCGCTTCCTGGGCGAGAACAAGCTGCAGGAAGCGGCCCGCAAGTGGGAAGCGATGTCCGACCTGGCCGATCTGAAGTGGTCCATCATCGGCCACCTGCAGACCAACAAGGCCAGGCTGGTGGCGCGCTTCGCCGCCGAGTTCCAGGCGCTGGACAGCCTGCGGGTGGCCGAGGCGCTGGACCGCCGGCTGCAAGCCGAGGGCCGCGCGCTGGACGTGTTCGTGCAGGTCAACACCTCGGGCGAGGCCAGCAAGTACGGCCTGCATCCGGACGACGTCGAGGATTTCCTGCGCGCGATGCCCGCCTTCTCCGCCCTGCGCGTGCGCGGCCTGATGACGCTGGCCCTGTTCTCCGCCGAAGCAGAACGGGTCAGGCAGTGCTTCGTGCTGCTGCGCACGCTGCGCGACCGCCTGCGGCAGGACGCGCCGGATGGCATCGGCCTGGATGAGCTGTCGATGGGCATGTCGGGCGACTACGAGATCGCCATCGAGGAAGGCGCCACCGTGGTCCGCGTCGGGCAGGCCATCTTCGGCGCGCGCAGCACGCCGGACGCCTACTACTGGCCCACCGGCGCCGGCCCGGAGCCGACGCCATGAACACGCCACCCACCCCTTCCGTGGAAAACGCCCCCGGCCCGCTTCCGCTGGACGTGGTCTCCATCATGTCCCAGGTCGTCTACGGCCACGTCGGCAATTCGATCGCGGTGCCCCGGCTGTGCCGTGCCGGCCTGCACGTCGCCGCCGTGCCGACCGTGGTGCTGAGCAATACGCCCCACTACCCCACGATGCACGGCGGCGCCCTCCCGCTGGACTGGTTCCAGGGTTACCTGGACGACCTGCTGGCCCGCGACGCGCTGCGCCGGCTGCGGGCCGTGGTCGTGGGCTTCCTGGGCAACGCCGCGCAGGCCCGGGCGCTCGGCCCCTGGCTGGACAGGATACGGCCGGACCATCCGGATCTCATGCTGATCGTCGATCCGGTCATCGGCGACCACGACCACGGCATCTACGTCGACCCCTCGCTGGTGGCCGCCTACCGCGACCACCTGATCGGTCAGGCCCGCGGCCTGACACCCAACGGTTTCGAACTCGCGCAACTGACCGGCCTGCCGGTGGACGGCATCGACGACACCATCCGTGCCGCCCGCAAGCTGCTGACGGGCAACACCGAATGGGTGGTCGTCACCAGCGCGGCGCCCGCGACCTGGGCCCCGGACGACATGAAGATCCTGGTCGTGACCCGCGCCGACACGGCAACCATCGTCCATCCCCGGCTGGCGCTGACTCCCAAGGGCACCGGGGATCTTTTCACCGCTTCACTGGCCGCGCACCTGCTGGATGGCGCGACCATCGAAACGGCGGCGCGGCGGTCCGCCGATGACGTCCTGTCCGCGCTGCGGGAAACGCAGCGCGCCCATTGCGCCGAACTGCTGCTGCCACCCCATCCCTGAACGCCGAACCGGAGTCCCCGAAGATGGACCGTCAAGCCCTGGTTGTCCGCCACGTCGCCTTCGAAGACCTGGGCACGCTGGCCCCGCTGCTGGCCGAGCGAGGCTACGGCGTGCGCTACCTGGAAGCCGGCGTCGACGCGATCGATCCCGGCCCGCTGGCCGCCGCCGACCTGGTCGTGATCCTGGGCGGCCCGATCGGCGTCTACGAGACGGACCGCTATCCTTTCCTTGAAGCGGAACTGGCGGCCATTGCCGAACGGCTGAAGCAGGACCGGCCGACCCTGGGCATCTGCCTGGGCGCGCAATTGATGGCCAAGGCGCTGGGGGCGGACGTCAGGCCCACCGGGCGGGTCGAGATCGGCCATGCGCCGCTTGCCCTGACCGACGCAGGGCAGCACTCGGTGCTGCGCGGCATCGGGCAGGTGCCGGTGCTGCACTGGCACGGCGACCAGTTCGACATTCCGCCGGGCGCCGCGCGACTGGCGCAGACGCCCGGCTTCCCCAACCAGGCCTTCTCCCTGGGACCGCGCCAGCTGGGCCTGCAATTCCACCTGGAAGCCCAGGCCACGCACATCGAACGCTGGCTGATCGGTCATGCCTGCGAACTGGCGGCGCACCGGATCGACGTCGCCGCCATCCGGCGCGATGCGGCGCTCCACGGCGCCGCGCTCGAACGCGTGGCGCGCGTGGTCATCGGCGACTGGCTGGACGGCTGCTGACCTCCGGCGCCGCCGTCTCAGGTCCGCGCCGCCCCGCCGCCCGTGGCGGCCTCAGCCGCCTGGATACCCGACAGAATCGCGGACGGCACGCCATAGCCGGGAAACGTGGTCTGCCCGGCCAGATACAGGCCGCGCAGCGGCGTGCGATGCGCGAAGAAGCGGTCCGGCGACGCACCGGGCGCCACGCCATACAGCGCCCCCTCGTACAAATGCCGCTGGCGGGCGAAGTCCCGCGGATCCAGCACGCGGACCGCGTCGATCTCCAGCCCCGGCACGCACCGCCGCATGGCCTCCAGATAGCGGTCCACGGTCGACCGGGTCATGTCGGGCGTCCACTCGTGGGCCGAGGCAATGCCGGTGGCGGGCGCGTACAACTCCAGGATGGACCGTCCCGGCGGCGCCAGATCCGGCAGGACCAGCGTGGGGCAGGTGTACGCCAGCCAGCGCGGCGCATCCGGCGACGACACATGCAGCCGCCCCTGCTCGCGCATCGGCGGCACGTGGTTGACGATGAACGCGTCCGGCCCGGCGGCGACGGCGCCTCCCAGCTGGATCGATATCGCGCGATGGGACAGCGGAGCACGGCGTGCTCGCCGCGCCAGTGTCCGGGAAACCGCCTCGGCGGGCAGCAGGCGATTGACCACGTCGAAGCCCGAGCAGGCGGCGATCACGCAATCGGCCTGGATGCGCTCCCCATCCGCAAGCGTTACGCCGCGCGCCACGCCGCCAGCCACCGCGATGCGCTCGACCAGCCGGCCGCACAGGATGCGCACGCCATGGCGCTCCGCCGCGCGGTACAGCGCCTGGCTGATGGCTCCCATCCCGCCCCGGGGAAGATGGAAGCCCTCTTCCAGCAGGGCCACCAGCCCGATGATCTGCGTGGCGGGGAGCCGTTCCGGACCCATGCCCGTATACAGCAGGGTGGACGCGACGGCGGCCTGCAGCCCGGCATCCGGGAAATGCCCGGCGATGAGGCGATCGGCCCGCCCCGACAGCGTGGGCAGGTAGCGCCACAGCCGCCCCAGCGTCCTGGCCAGGGCCGGCTCGAACGGCAGCACTTCCTGCACCAGCGTGCGATAGATCGGCGCCCAGCGGCGCCGCAATTCGCCCAGACCGTCCCGCAGCACGGCCGTCCGCGCCTCGTCGCCCTCGACCAGGGAATCCTCCACGCCGGCCAGGCGCACCACCGTGCCGTCATCCAGGTGCGTCGCATGCGGACGCGCGATGGCGACCAGTTCGACCTCCCGGTCCAGATCCATGCCCAACCGCGCGAAACCCGATCTCAACAACGAAGGAACCGCCACGTACACGGCGCCGTTGTTGAAGGTAAACCCTTGTTCGCCAACGGTGGAGCAGCAGCCCCCGACCGCCTCGCCGGCTTCGGCCAACACGACATCGATGCCCCGCAGGGCCAGCGCCACGCTGGCCGCCAGGCCCGACAAGCCCGCGCCGACGACCACCGCCGACCGTATCGACGTTCCCATGGCACTGCCTCCTTGCCCGTAAAAATTAGACAATGTACAAAATTCTACACTGTATAATTCCTTCATGACCCAGGCCGCCCTTCCCTCCAAGCGCCAGCGCACGCGCGACCACATCGCGACGGTGGCGGGCGAGCTGTTCGGACGCCACGGCTACGAGGCCGTGACGATGGAACAGATCGCGGTCGAGGCGGGTGTCGTGCGAGGAACGCTGTACAACCACTTCGCGGTGAAGGAAGCGGTGCTTGCCGAATGGATGCACGCGCGCCTGGCCCGGGACCTGGCGCCGCTGATGCAGGCGGTCATGAAGCGCAAGGCCTTCGCGTCCCGCGTCGCGGTGATCCTGGACGCCTCGGCCCGGTGGTGGGAGGAACATCGGCCGTACGCCGCGCCGTATATCCGCTTCCGCTTCCAGCAGGTACGCGACGGGTCGGGCGAGCAGGCCTCATCCGACATGGTCGCCGCGTACACGGCGCTGATCCACGCGGCGCAGCAGGCCGGGGAAATCCGCGACGGCGAATCGCCGGGACGCCTGGCCAACTACCTGCATTTCCTGTATCTGTCGGCCCTGATGGCCTGGCTCGAGGACCCGAAGGCTTCGCTGCGCAGGGAGTTCGCGCGCGCCTTCGACTTCTTTCTTCAGGGCGCGTCGCGACCCTGAGCTTGGCCGCCGTCCTTTCGCCGTGCACCGACCGCGATCCTGAAGGCACCCAGCGCCACCACCGTCAGGAAGATCTGCACCACCGCGCAGGAGATGGCCGGATCCGCCCCATAGCCGACGAGCTTGGTGCCCAACGCGCCAGCCGCCATCTGCCCGAACCCGTACAGGCCCGCCGCCGACCCCGTCAGCCCCGGGGCCGAGGACAAGGCGCGCGACAGCCCCGCCGGACTGGCCATGCCGCATCCCATGGTCAGCACGAAAGTGATGGCGATCAGCACCGGCACGTTCAGCCAGCCCATGGCCTGCACGCCCAGGAACACCACGGCCATGGCCAGGCTCAGCCCCGCGCCCAGGTAGAGGAACAGCTCCGTGTTCAACCGCCCCACCAGCCGCCGGGTCGTGGCCGAGCCCAGGCTGGCCCCCACGATGGTGATCGCCGCGAACCAGCCGATCTGCGAGATGGGCAGGCCCAGTTGCCCGTGCACGATGTAGGGCGCCGTGGCCAGATAGGGATAAAGCGCCGTGCTGGAACAGGCCCCGCCCACCATGAACCCCAGGAACCGCCGGTTGCCGGCCAGCTGGCCGTAGTCCCGCGCGATCTTGCCGAAGGCCAGCGGCGCGCGGTCCGGGTTGGTCTCGGGCAACAGCCGCCAGGCGCACAGCACCATCGCGGTCGCCATGCACACCAGGAAGACGTAGATCGCACGCCAGCCGAAACTGTCGGCCAGGTACGATCCCAGGATGGGCGACAGCCCCGGCCCCACCAGCGTCAACAGGTTCAGCAGCGCCAGGTCCTTGGTGGCCCGCTCGGACGTGGAGATGTCGCGGACGATGGACCGTCCCAGCGTGATGCCCGCCGCGCCACCCAACGCCTGCGCCAGGCGCGCGGCCAGCAGCCATTCCAGCGTGGGCGCGAACAGCGCGCACACGCTCGCCACCAGGTAGATGCCCAGGCCCAGCAGCAGCGTAGGCCGGCGCCCGATGGTGTCCGACACCGGCCCGTAGATCAGTTGCCCGAACGCCAGCCCCACCACATACAGCGTGATCGTCTGCTGCATGCCGGCCGGACTCGCGCCCAGGTCGGCGCCCGCCAGCGGCAGGGCCGGCATGAAGATGTGCATGGCCATCGTGCCGCTGAGCGTCACCAGCACCAGCAGCCACAAGGGCGCCCGGACGGAAGGGGCAAAGGGCGGATGCGCGCGGGTCATCGAGAGCCTTCGTCTACAGCGTATCGAACCGGCGCGCGATCTTTTCCAGGGCCTGGCGGGTGATGCGCAGCTCCTGCGCGGTCAGGTCGTCCAGCAGACTGGCTTCGATCTCCAGGCTCTTGGCCACGATCCGCCCGGCCAGGGCGCGCCCGTGGGAAGTCAGGCGGATGGCCTTCGCGCGGCGGTCGTCTTCCGCCGCTTCCCATTCGATCAGGTCCATGTCGCGCAACTGGGACAGGACACGGACGAGCGAGGATTTCTCCAGCGACAGGGTCTCCGCCAGATCCTTCTGGCGCATGGCGGCTTCCCCCGATTCGTACAGGACGAGCAATGGCGCCCGCGTCGCGTCGGTGAGCCCCATCTCCTTGAAATGCTGATCGACCAACCGGCGCCACTTGCGATAGACGGCACCGACCAGCCGGCCAAAACGGGCCCGAACGTAGTCGCCATTCCCGGATGGGAGCATGGAGTTAGGTTGCATGCGAACCATTTTCCCAAACAATTAGTTCGCATGCAACCCAATCCCACGGCCGCCGCCCCCTTTCTTCGCGGCGTGGCTTATAGTCTCCTGCGCTCCCCCGCCGTCCATCTGGAGACCCGAGACGTGCGCATCCTGCTTCTCCTCGCCGCCCTGCTTGCCATGACCGGCCCCGCCCAGGCCACGAGCTGCAAGAAAAACGCCAAGCCATGCGGACAGACCTGCATCAGCCCATCCCAGGCTTGCCTCCTCAGGGAAAAACTTCCTACTCCCACCGGAAGCACCGGACCGGCCATGCCCGGGAAGGCCGGTCCCGACGCCGGCCCGGCCACGCCCGTTCTCTCGCGCCCCCGGCAGGAAGGCCCGGCCGACGCACGCTCGCGCACCGGCCTGCCTTCACCATGAGTCCGCACATCCGTCCGGAAACGCCGGAAGACATCCCGGCCATTGCCAGCGTGATCGCCCGCGCCTTCGCGACGGCTCCCCATGCCAGCGGCACCGAAGCGCAGATCGTCGCCGCCCTGCGCGACGCGGGTGCGCTGGCGCTTTCACTCGTCGCGGAAACGCGGGGATCCGTGGTGGGCCACCTGGCCCTGTCCCCCGTGGCCCTGTCCTCCCGGACACCAGGGTGGTACGGCCTCGGCCCGCTTGCCGTGGCGCCCGGACACCAGGGCCGGGGCACGGGCGGACGCCTGGTCGCGCGGGCGCTCGACACGCTCCGCCAGCGCCACGCGGCCGGTTGCGTCGTGCTGGGCGAGCCCGGCTACTACGGCCGCTTCGGGTTCAGGACCGATCCGGCGTTCGTGTTGCCCGGCGTCCCGCCAGAATACTTCCAGGTCATCCGGTTCACGCAAGCCAGTAGTGGCGGGACCGTGGCGTACCACGAAGCCTTCCACATAGCGGCCTGATGCGCGGACGCACCGCGCCTACAGGCGCTTGTCTCGCCGCCGGTACTCCCACGGCGCCACCGGCGCCGGCAAGGCCCACAACCCGCGCCGCCCCGCCTTCGCCTGCCCCTGCAGATCGACCAGCGCGCGTTGGGTGATGAACTTGGGATAGACCCAGGCCTGCCCATGGCGAAGCATGGTGTCCTGCACACTGCCATGGCCGCAATCGACGTCGCCCAGCGTGCGCCCATAGCGATCCTTGCCATGGCGTGACAGCCGGGCCTGCGAGCCGACCGGACACAACGCCCGCAGGAAATCGCGCGAAGCAATCCCGCCGGCCTGGCCGATCTCCGGCGCATCGATCCGCTCCAGGCGCACCGCCATGCTTTTCTTCTGCGACGGACACATCAGGCGCATCGTGTCGCCGTCATGGACGGACGTGACGGTACAGACCTGGGCCAGGGCAATGCCCGGCAGGGCCAGCGCCAGGCCGCCCGCCAGATGCTTGATGAAGGAACTCCTGGATACGACACGCCTGAAGGTATTCGAATACTGCGTACGGAACATCGATGCTGGCTTTACGGTATGGAAATGTTGGCCGGTCCCGGCGACGCTCGATGGGCGGTGGCCGGACAGCCCCGCGACACCAGCGGCGATCCGGCGTGGCAAGCCCTAGTACGCGGAGGTCCGTTGCGGACAGTCGCGATATTGCGCGAGCGTGATGTCCAGGCCATCCCGCAAAAGCACCGTGTCTATCGCTACGGCAACGAATTGCGCCCCCAGGGCCAGGCATTCACGAGCGCGCTCTTCATCGGTCATCATGATGCCGGGCGCCTTTCCGCAGGCCCGGATGCGGCGGATGGCATCGTCGATGGCCCGGGTGACGTCGGGATGCCTGGATTTTCCAGGAAACCCCATGCTGGCGGAAAGATCAGCGGGACCGATGAAGATGCCGTCGACGCCTTCGACGTCGGCAATGCGTTCGATCTGGTCGAGTGCCTGCATGGTCTCCACTTGCACCAAGACGCATAGTTCGTCCGCGGCGCGATCTACATAATCGGGAATGCGGCCAAAATTGGACGCGCGCGTCGAGCCTCCCATGCCCCGGATTCCATGGGGGGCGTACCGTGTCGCGCTGACGGCGGCTCGTGCTTCCTCTGCGTTCTGTACGAACGGCAGCAAGAGCGTCTGGGCGCCCACGTCCAGGTAACGCTTGATCAATACGGGATCATTCCAGGCCGGGCGGACAATCGGATGACTCGGTGCCGTGCCGGGCTTGGCTATCGCGCCGGACACCGCCTGGAGTTGGTTGAGCACCAAAGGCACGTCAGTCGGCGTGTGCTCCGAATCGATCAACACCCAGTCATAGCCCGCCCCGGCGATCAGCTCGGAAATGTACGGCGATGGAATCGTGGACCAGACGCCGAGCTGCGCCGAACCAGAACGCAGAGCCCGCTTGAAATGATTGATGGGAAGCATTGTTATGTCGAACCTCATTGCTGTCTAAAAACCGCGGAACGGATCTCGAGCCAGACCATGCTCCGGATGCCGGGTCTGCGCGCAGGGCATAACATAGCGCCCAATGAGCCTGTATGCCAAACCAGCCCAGGCAGCCGGCCCGGACCAAGACGGAGCGGGGCGACGCATGGCAAGGCAGCGCAGGAGACACGCGATTTACCGAACGGTCGATGCCGCGGACAGCACTCGATCGACCCAGGCCATCGCCTCCTGCACGTCGTAATTGCCGGCGTGGCCCTGGTCCCACTGAAGGGCGTAGTCGATGTCCTTGACCTTGGGATCGGCCTTCAGCGCGCGGCTGAGGTTGTAGGCGACGGTAAAGGACGTGTCGCGATCCCGCGCGCCCACGCGGATGCGCCAGTGCGGCGTAATGCCATCGGTCTTGCCGACGTACGGCAGCGCGTTGATCATCTTGTACTGGTTCAGCAAGAACGCCCGCTGGGGATTGGCGGCCCAGCTGTAGCCGGTACTGGCCAGGCCGACACCGTCCTGCCTGTCGGTACCATTGGCGCCATCGTTGTGGTTCCAGCCGTACTCGGTGAAATTGGAATAAACCTGAATGGCGTTGCCGAACAGGTTGGACTCGCCGCCGGCGTTGTTGACGGTGCCGGCGCCGTCAGTGGTCACAGCCCCCGCGGCGGTCCCGCTTTGGCCGCTCCGGTCAAAAGCCGGCACGGACTTGAGCCGGGCTTGCGTGGCGACGAATTTCATGTACTTCGTCATGTCGAAGAACGTCACCGCGCCGCCGGCATCCACGCCGATGAAATCGTTCAGATAGTGCAGGGTCCCGCTTCCCCCGCCCACCCCGTTACCCGCGGCGTCCCCGTACGCGCCATAGGCGACGAACGGCTTGCCAGCCTTGACCTGCCTGGTCGCCGCCTGCTTGATCTCGGCCTGGATGGCGGCCAGCATGTTGTCGGTGGTCAGCGCCGAACCGTCATCGTTCTTCAGGCCCAGGCCGGCCTGGTAGGTCTTGAACGCATGCATCAGCTCGACGCTGCCGGCGGGATCGGGATTGGACGCCCGGATGAGCTTGGTACCGCCCGCATCCACGATCTTCCCGGCCAACTGGTCCGCCGACACCAGCGCGCGCGTATCCAGCACATTGAACATCCATTCGTAGGCCAGGTCGGCGCTGCCCATGTCCTGGATCGGGCAATAGGCCACGATGGCGAAGACGTCGTCCCCGATCGAACTCTTGCCGTCCTTGTCGATGCCGGCGGCACCGATGGCCTGCAGGTAGGGGAAATAATCCGAGCTGTTGCCCGTAGCGCCGAGCTGCGTGCTTTGCGCGCCGCCTCCGCTGGTACCGTTCACCACGATGCGGCGGGCATCACCCGACATGAGGGCGTCGTTCAGGCGCAAATAACGCACGGCCGCCTTGGCGTCGACGATGGCCGCCGGCGCCTTGCCCTGGTAGACCCCGTCCGCGTAGACCCCGTCGGGAGCGACCGCGCCGCGGCTACGCGAGGCGACATTGATATACACGAAGCCGCGGCTGAGCGCGGCGCCGATCTTGTCGGTATCGCCGGTGCTGACGTAGGCGCCGCCATTGACGATGTCGGCCCCCGAATAATTGGTCCGCGTGACCGGCGTCACCGGGTCCCAACCGCCCTTGCCACCCTGGTAGCTGGCAAGCCAGCCGGAGTTGTTGACGTTGAAGAAAATGGGATTGTCCTGCCTGGCGGCGTCGGCCTCGCGCACGAAGATGTTCATGTTCTGGTAGCCGCAATCCTGATTGTCCACCGCGCCCGCGGACTGCGTGGGCGCCAGCTTCATCGGTTTGCCGACGTAGCAGACCTCCCGGTACCAGCGCACCGGCGTGCTCACGCCATCGACCGTAACGGTGATCGTCGTGTAGCCGGCCTTGTCGAAAGCCAGCGAGCCGTCGAATACGCCCGGACCGGCGGCGGCCGGCGGAGGGGGAGTGGTGGTATCGGTGCCGGTGCTCGAACCATCCGAGCCGCCGCAGGCAGCAAGTGCCAGCAGCACGCAGGTGCTTATCAGGGTGCGTGGGAACATGTGTGGCGTCTCCATCCGTTTATGTTTTTCACTACGCGGGCCTTGGGTGGGTAGGCGTAGTGCGGACGATTATGTGAGACGGCGGCCAGGGTAGGGAGATGTCGAAACGCGTGACGCGATAGCAAGCCGTTATTGCGCTTCGTCTTCACGGCGTGAAGATGCGGGAAGGCTGAAGGCCATGCAATGACAGGCCTAACGGCTTGGGTCAGGCGGGGGGAGTTGCGCGAAACCTCGCATGAATACTGTGGTGCCCGGGGCCGGAATCGAACCGGCACGCCTTGCGGCGGGGGATTTTGAGTCGGTGATTTACAGTGTTTCTACAGGGAAATGGGGCGAATTCTAGCGTAGGTTGAAATAGATTAAATTAGTTTAAAATCAGTAGGTTAGCGTATTTTAACTGAATTGGTGAAAACTGGTCACTGTACCCGTACTGTACCGAAATTTCGGTACAGTGTTGACGAGGGAGCGCCCGAGCAGAATTACCGTGAGAAACTTACAGCGGAATTTCGAGTGTCCCCGACGATAGCGGTTCGAGAGCAGTTGCTGCCGATTATGTGCGACGAAGGAAAACATTGCCGAGCAAGCTGTTGTCAGCCCAGTTGCAGAAGTTTCGTGAGGTTGCTTCTCAGCTGATGCTCAACTTCGTCAAGGGACATTCCCCAAACTTCAGAGAGAACCGTACACACGCGCCAGGCATCCCATGGCCTTAAAGTCACACCATTCTGCTCTGTGAAAGGACCATCTGTCTCAGGAAGCACTCGGTTCATCGGCATTTGGGCAAGCAAAGAACGACCTTTCTCGCTGGTCAGCATCGCCGGCCCAACACTAAACCAGCAGCCCAGTCGCGATGCCATTCGAAGTTCAGCAACGCCTCCAGAGAACCAATGTAGCAAAGGAACCCCTACATCGCCTGCAGCAGCCAGCGCTACGATGACCTGTTGGGCAGCACCCCGTGAATGGATGCTGATTATTCGCCCACCTTGGAGACGGCATTCTGTCAGCACCGCTTGAAAGGCTCGCTGCTGTAGTTCGAAAGATTTACGCAATTTTGGCGTGCCATCGAGGCCAACTTCGCCAACAAATCGAGCGCCCTTGATACCCGAGACTAACTGTTCAAGCTCTACAAACTTGGCTTCCAGCACTTCAGGATGGAGGCCGAGCGCAACATGAATGTTTCGTAATTCTCCAAAGACCCTTGATGTTGCCTGATACGCCCGAGGGCTGGTTGTCACCACGAGCGTGAATTCATTTCGAACGTTGACTTTCCTCGCCAGTGCCAAGCCATCGGGATACAGGTCTAAATGTGAATGAACGTCAATCATAGGACGCCGTGCGCTTGTAGCAGCACTGCCAGTTCTTTGAGCCCGCGTTCAACCACCCCTTCAAACGCAATTCGATGATCTGACGCCGCAAAAGCGAACTGTCCTGCGGTGAAAATGCGAATGCCGTCTTCATCAGCCTTCAATATGGCAGTAGCTACCGCCGCCACATCGTTAGCGCCTTGATCTGGCTGAGCTGCCTTCAAATCATCGTGGACGTAAATAGCAGTGGAATCTGGAATGCCTGATCGCATGAACGCGGAGCGCCGAACCATACATGGCACGCAACGTCCACAATGTTTTAAACCAAAAACCGAAAAACGCCCGCAACTGGTTGACGTCCCTGCCAATTCACGGAGGCGATGTGGATCTCGACACCCGGCCATCATTTCGCCCTTTGTCATTGCTGCGTAGGGAAGATGCAGTTCAGCAGGCACGCCAAGCTCCGTCCATAAATGCTGTAGCCGATGCATGAAGACAGGGTGTGTAGTCTTTGTACTCAGACTCCCGACTCGTCCGGCGGTCAACGGCACATTCAGGCTGATAAGACCGTTCTCTGGAACGAAAAGGTCTACAACCTCATCCCCCGTCGTTTGTGCGTGGCTGTCAGCAGCAATTGCCGCAAATGCGAAGAATACGATTGAGCGGCCGCGCGTTGAAGCCTCTCCTTCGCGCTGAGGTTTAAGCCAAATGTTTTGATTCCACTGTAAATGACGTTCACCTCCACCAAGGGTGCGAGCGTATAAGCGCTGGTTCTCCGAGTCGCCCCTAGCTATGTGTGATACGAAGATGGGCCGCCGTCCTTCAGCGTGCAGATCCAATGCACCGATCAAACTATCGAGCCCACCCGAAAGGAGAGATACGCAATCTGCGTCGTATGTGGCTATGAGTCTCGGCGCTGGGGGCGGGTAACCGCCATCAACGAAGCTGAGCTTCCAAAAGTCTCCCGTCAGGAAACGTAACGCCAGCTCAAGCTCAGAAGTTAACTGTGCAAAGGGAGCGGGCTCATAAAGAGCTATCTCCAATTCAATGGTTCTAGTCCATCCGTCTGCCGAAAGGTCGCGCTCTACAATATGATCAGCAGCGTTGACTGCAAGAGCGAGCGTCAGAAAGTCCCAACTGGCCGCACGCGGAGTGAGACCTGCTTGCTTTATTTCGTCAATGAGCGATGTGCCAATCGTGCTTACGTCTGGCAAGCCATCATGGGCATACATAGAAACGTAATTGATATCAGCACTGCGGACTTCTGGTATACAGTCTTTGGGCGCGCAGAAAACCTTCGTCATAGGTCTGCCTCAAACAGTTCGAATGTCATCTTCAACGCTTCTTGCAGGATGCTAGCGAGCTGCGATCGAGATGGATTGGCCACCGTGTTCCGTAACAGGTCTACATGCGCCCCTATTTCATTTTTGAGGAATCGTCGCATTTCCCGTTCGCGCTGCACTGCTGTTCGAGGGTCCAGTTGGGAGTTTTCAAAAACCGGACCCAGATCAAAGCACAGCCTATTTCCGGCCTCGTTAGCCAAATAGCCCTTCATCAGCTCCCAGATGTTGTCGACGCCCATACTCAAAGGATCAATGGTTGGATTGTCTTTGATGAGTTTGGAAAGAGCGTGATCCATCGAGTCGCGCAGCGACTCTTCGTCGGCACTGCCGCCTGGCGGGGCGAGCTCGCGCACGATGGCGTCGACGACATCTTCTGCGGATGGGTTGGTCGCACGTAAGTTGTCGACCCACTGGCGAGCTTCAGGCGTGCTACCTTGGCCTACCGCATTCAGAAACGAGAATAGCGCTGCGCCAGCACTGGTCGACGCCCGCATGCGGTTCGCAGACGCGCCTGCGCCGCCTCCACCTTTGCTGGAGTAGTGACCTATTGCGCGCCGAAGCTGGTCAGTGTTTCCTGTTCTTGCGAACTTACCAAATGCTCTACGTGCATCCCCGTAGCGGTTCGGTGGAGCGATACCTGGAGGAATTACCGGAGAATCTGCTCCATCATCTGGCGGAACCACATCGCCGCCGCTGCCAACCCCACCGATAACGTCGTCCAGCCAAGGAGGGTCCAGACTTACACCGCTAGCCGGCCCTTTGCTTGATGTTGAGGTCCCCATTATTTGCCACCTTTCTTCTGTCGCCTTAGATACTCACGGGACTTTTCGTCCGTATCAGTATCGTTTTCCCATTCTTGCAGGACCTCAGCAGCCCATGATTGGTTTTTAAGAAGAGGGATGAGCGCCACGCTGCGCTTCCTACCGGGAACCTCATAAAGCGCAGTCGCGAGTTGAGTTCCTAGAGTTGGATGCGCCTCTGTGCAATTGAGACACCGCATAAAGTCTTCCATTTCCCATTGATTCTCGTGGCCTTTGCGAATTGCGCGAGTGAGTATTCGAGAGGCATCCCCCTCTCCAAGGGACGATAGCTGTCTGATAAGCAGAGCTGAGCGATCTGTTGCCTCCATGGTCGCTTCCAGTATTTTTTTGGCTTCAGCAGACAACTCATCGTACGCAGCCAAGCCCAGGCTGCGGTCACGGCTGAGATGAAGAATCGGCTGAAGGTTCTCTTTTGCCAGGCGAGGCGCTAGCTTCAACCACTGTTCATAAAATGGCCCAGTCCACGACGGATGCGGCGGCTCGTAGGGTTCCCCCTTTGTTGCAGCATCCTCCAACGCGTCCAGAAAGTCGGCATAGCCGTCTGGGTTTGCGGCCACTGCTTTGGTAAGGTGTTCAAATGCAGCGCTCGACGAGCAGCGCTCGAAAAGTTGAATCTTGACTAGTTGCTCTAACGCGAGCGGCATCTCCATGTCATTGGCAATAGTTTGACGAATCATGAGATTGTTTAGGAAGCGCTTGATAAGGCGAGGATTTCCGGCGATCTCCGCTGATGTGACAAGCAGGGGAGCCAACTGGTCGGCAATGTCCAACTCTTTAGTCACTGCCTCCTTCTCGGCTTTGAATGCTTCACCGAGCTCTTCGCGCGAAATACCTCTCGACCAAGATTTTTTCAGTAGCTTGAGCACTTCCACTTGTCCGGTAGACTGCGCTTTCTTCGAAAGCCGACCTTCGCGTTCAGCGAGGTCGGTGAGTAGCAGTGCCAGATACGCCTTGACCTCGTTAATCCCCAAACGCGGAACTCGCAGCGGAATTTGAATTAGCTTGTCGAAGTAGCTGGTGACAAGTCCATCTTCAATTTCAACGCCTTTGAAGTGCGCGCGTACGGCTCCGCGAATCATGCTTTCATCTGCCGCAATCAAGAAAGCGGTGCGTTCAACGTGTAGTAACAGCCGCATTGCTTCCAGCGTGCCAATCGCCGTAGGGGGAAGACATCGGTCTAAATCGTCAACAAAGACGACCAGACGGACCTCCAGCTTCGCCAACAGCTCTGCAAAGGCCTTTCGTAAGCCTTCGATTTCTTTGGGCAGCGAAGCTTCCTTCTTTTCGCCAATTAGGTCCTTGAGATCTGGAGAAAGCTCAGCGTAAGCATTCTGTACAGCCTGAAGATTTTCCGAGCGTTTACTTTCATCGGAGAATCCCTGAACAAGCCCAGTCACGGCCCCGAACAGTGCACCCAGCGGACCAGCAGCCACACTACCAACTGCAACATGTGCTACTGCGGGTGCGACGATACGTCCAACCTTCAACAGCTTGACGCGTTTGGCGAAATCAAGCGCGTTATCGACGAAAGTCTTCCTCCTGGAGGCTTCTTCGACAAGTCGGTCTGCAACTGCTTGCAGCAGCGCTTGTCGAGCATCTTCGTAGCCCTGATATAGCCACGCATTGAACTCCATGAGAATGTAAGGAGGCTTTTTGTCGTCGGGCGCAATACCTTGACCTAGCTGAGTCTGAACAAGCTTTACGAGTGTTGATTTACCGGCTCCCCAGCCACCGGATATTCCGATAGTGACGGGGCTGTTTCCAGCATTCTTTATGAGGTTAGCAGCGGCATTCGCCACCAGACCAAAATTTAGAAGGTCTGCCTCGGCCTCAATGTCGTGCCACATTCGTCGTTCCTTGTTCTATATATCTCGAATGAGATTTATTGTCCGGCGCATCTATTAAATATCTGACGGTACAAGCTCTGACTGCCAGGCTAACTTCTGCTTTTGGCCGAAAGCACCCAGTTCCGAACTGGTACTTCCAAATGTGTGGTCACACTTAAATTGCTGCATCACATGTGTAGTGCAAATCCCGGCGACAGCCTATCCTGCACTAGCTCCCATCACCTCAATTTCTTCGTCATGACTAAGTTTTTGGGTGCTACAAGGAGCCACGCGGCCTCACAAACTCGTTGAGGTCGATTTGCCCGTCGATGAAGCGTTGTGCGTGTGCATCATCGGCGGCACTTAGCAAGAACCCCTCTAAGCCGACTGATGCGCGTGCGTAACTAACGGCCGCTACACGTCGATCACGCTCGGCATCGGATATCGTTTTGTTTAGTTCCGTTTCGTGCATATCCATTTCAGCCATGGTTGTCTTCCTTGCTATAGGTAACGCTATTTTACAAGGTGTGGGATTTTTTGGGGCTTTATCGAGAAACCGGGCAAAAAGGTTTCGCGCAGAAACTGTCTTGTTTTCTACCGATCAATAGGTTTCCCCGATTCTCGGCCATCCCGGCTGTGTACAAGGACTAGGGTACTTCCCAAAGAGGCTTTGCCTCTCTGGACTCTCCACCCTCGCCGGCGGGAGCCTCGGGGGCAGGGGTTACGGGCCGTTGGCCCTGCACTCCTACCCCCGGGCGCAGCGTGTGGGCACTTCTGCCGCGTCAAGGGGCCGTGTCCTCGCCCGTTGGGCTGCGGGCCGCACAAACCCCTTGACCCGTCATCCATGCTTTCTACGGGCATGATTCGGTGTACGGGTTGCGGTTGTGACTGGAAGATGTGTCAAGGGCGGGACCGGAAGCCGCAGCCCGAAGCGAAGCGTAGGGAACGGGTGAGGATACCGGGCGTAGCCTTTACCCTTGAGGCATCTGGAGGTCACGCAGCCTTGTGGCAAGGGGTAGGAGCAAGGCGAAGCCGCCGGGCCTGCCCCCGCAGCCAGTCCGGCAAGATCGGACGCGGGATGCAACCGAAGGGGTTGCCCAAGCGAAGCGCGGAGTGTTCCGACTGGTGACAGAGTTGCGACCTGGCCGAGCTGCCGGCGTCACCAATGCCGGCGATGGTGACGCGATCGCGCGCTCGAGCACGATCGGCCGTCACCAAAAAGAAACCCCGCCGGGGCGGGGTTGTGGTGCAGATCGAGGGACTTACCGCCGACGCAGCTCAGCCATTGCCTTGTCGTGCGGTCTGTCCTTCATCGTTGGTACTCCATCACCGGCAGCGGGTAGGCCCGCGCGGTGTTTTCCATGTTGTAGCGGTATTCCAGACGGCCAAGCGTGGAGGGTTTCGCCCCTGTCCGCCTTGCCGCCTGGGCGACCGCCTGCACGTCCCTGGTGGTATGGTCAGAAAGGCCCGATAGGCGCGCTTTGATGGCCCGAGGATTGTCCGACCTTTCCCACTCTTGCAGCCAATGGGCAACGCTCTGGCTGTCGGAAATGCCGCCCGTTGAAAGCCTCATGAGACGCAATAGGGCGTCGTGCTCCATCAGTGTGAACATGGCTCATCAGCTCCCCTTGACCTTGCCACCGGCCGCCAGCCCCCAGTTCTTGCCGAGGTTCTCCACGACGTGCTGCCGATAGGCGGGGTTCCACATCGAGTTACCCGCCGCCAGATGGTTAAGTCGGCCCCCCGTGACCATCATTCCACTTTGCATATCGCGGCGCGTGGTTTGTCGGTTCAAAACCTGGGTGACGGGGGAGGCCGCCGCCTGGGTGACTTGTCGGAGCGTGATACCTGTCGAGGACATGCCGCCGGCCAAGGCCGCCGCCGCTTCAAATGCCTTTTGCAGCAAGAACAGGGTGACACCCGTAACGATCAGGATTTCAAGCATCGTGGCGATAGGGTGGTCAGTGGTGGAAGCAAGAACCGTGGCCGTAAGCGTACTGAAAAACTTCATGCCCATGCCGAGAACCGTTGTCACGAGAGCGATTTGCATGATGTAAGTCATGACCTGACCGAACCAGCTATCAAACCATTTGGCAGTGGCGGGGAACATCAGCATGGCGATGAAGAACGGGCCGATTCCGAGCATGACGGTAAGCATAATCTTGGAAACGATGACCATCGCGCCAGCAGGAATGGCGACTAACACGTGGCGAGATAGATGATGACGGCGTTCAGAAAGTCATAAGCCGCCATGGTGTATTCATACCATTGCCGTTTGCCCATTTTTTCGAGCATGTCGCCGCCGATATTGAAGCCATCCGTGACCGCTTTATCAAGCACTTGATAGACCGAGGTTGCCTGCGTACTGCTACCCGATGCCGAGAATGCATCAGCCACGCTGGTTTCCAAGCCGCGCAGAGCTTCGACAACCCATGAAAGGTATGTCGGGGCACTCATCGCCAAGCCGCCAATGACAATGAACTTTCCGCACGTTTTCATAAAATTGGAGGCGAGTGCTTCGACATATCCGAAGATGATGGCGAACCCCATCAGGACGAACGTCAGCGTTCCAGCGTAGATGAAAACATCGGTGAACATGGAAATGACGTTGCCCGACGTGACCTGAACGAACGTGTTCAGAGTCATGTCGATACTCTCGCCAATCCACTCGAAAATATTTGATTCGATAGCCATTTCACTTTCCCCCTTCGAGCGCGTTTATCGGGGCGTGCTTCGTGTAGCCGCGCTTTTCAACGGTCAGATGGTTTGCCGCCGTAACGGCATTGATGCAGTTCGGGGAGGCGTTTAGTTCTCCGGGGTTAGCCTTGCACTTGGCAATCATGGTCGAGCGCTCGGCCTCATGGGTCTTGTACCAATCGACGGTTTGAACAGGCGTGTTTTCGCCGCAGCCAGCCAGGAAAGCCGCGACGCACAGGGCGATAAAGAGCTTTTTCATTTGCGTACCTCGCGTGCTTCGGCGTCGATAGTTCGGCCGTTGAATTGCCGGGCTTCGTGCTGTTGCAGCACGTCCAATGCGTGGGCCAGCTCGGTCGCGTCGATGATGCGTAGCGCCACGACGGTGCGCAGAGCGCTTTCCCGCGTGCCTGCCCAATGGCCGGTGAAGCGTTCGCCAGAATTGCGCAGCACAAACACGCAGCCGCTCAGGCAGGCCACGGAGATCAAGACCGCCATGCCGGGGGCAATTGGGGCCGACTGGCGCGGCAGCGTGATACCGAACCAATCTACTGCCGCCACCAGGAACGGAACGATGGCGAGGGTTGCGGCCAGAATGTCGCCTTGAACAAGGGACGGTGCGCGGCGGCCGACTTCACGCGAGAAGCCCATGCGATCAATGCAGAGCCACCACCGCCGCATAAACAGGAGCGTGAAGAAGCAAGCAACCAGAACAGGGGCGTGAATATAGGAAATCATGGTGTGTCCCTCACTTGTCCAGCAGGTTGAAAGGCTGGTGCTTCGTGTATTCACGATTAGCCAGAACCTTGGCATTGATTTCACGCTGCCGTTGCTGCTGTAGACGGTCCTCGGCCTGCGCCACCATTTGGTACATCTGGAGCTTGGTTTGCTCGTTCTGGATCATGGCTTGCTCGGCCGCGATCCGGCCTTGCAGCTCCGCGATGGCCTTGGGGTCCTGGGTCTGGCTGATGCGGCCCATCAGTCCATCAATTTGCTGCAAGCGGCCTTTGGCTTTGTCGTAGGCGTCCAGGGCGAAAGCTTTATCCTGAGCACCCTTCACGGCCTGCGCTTCGCAGCTCGTCCGCTGCGACGCGACTGCGAAATTGGCACACGCGTCATAGACTTTGTTGTCGTCGTAGATTTGGGCAGCTCGCCCGCTCAGGCCGGAATAGCCGCCGGTTTTTACGCTGTCATAGACGGCTTGCCAGTCTTGGGGGAGGTAGTCTCGTAGTTCCGGGTTGTTCAGGACGTTGCCCAGGCCACGCGATCCGGTGAACGACTGGTATTGCTGCTTCATCTGGTCAATTTGCGAAGTCATCTGCTCGACTTGCTGCGCCCAGCGCGCCGTATTGGCCGAGAACTCGGCCACCGTCATTGGCGAGTCAGTGGCCTGCGTCGTTACCGTCACGGGTATCTGTGCGAAAGCGGTCGATGACGCGGCAATGCCGACAGCCAGAATGCAAGAGGCTGATATTTTTTTCATGTTCGCCACTCCTGAGAGGTTGAGGGCGAACGCAGGACCGTGCTTTCCGGTCTGTCGGTCTGTTCAGGAACCGCGCCCAGTACGGCAATGCGTTCTTAGGGCGACTAAGCGGCCGATCTGCTCTCGGCGGTCGGAACCCTTCTTTTCGGGTCGGCACCCGGTACGCTAGGCGTCCTTGGGGCGGTGCAACGTTCGTGTTGGTTAAAGGTACAACCGAAGTTGATTGTACTTACGGTTAATGTAAAGTAGCTTCCCGACTACGGCCACCACATCCGACGATCGATGATGATGCGATCTGACAAATACGAGATGTTCGCCAACTCCGTCAACGCCATTTCTACCGTTCGGAACCGGTAAGGCCGGCCCTTGTCATCCATGACGGGGTGCTCTGTCGTGCCGTCCTGCACGGCCAGGGAAAACCCTTTCCAGTAGTGTGCATACAGAATGACCTGCACGTCACCTGTGCGCTCCGGGTCGTCACAATAGTCTTGCAGGGCGTCGTAGCGTAAAGCCATCTTATGATCCTTCTTGCGCAGTCAGTTAACCGCTCAGGTCGTCTTTGTCTGAACGGTTGGTCTTGTCCGGCTGCTGGGCGGCCTTGGTCGCCTCGATGCTGTTCTGGCTTCGCTGCGGAACCTGTAGTTTCCTGTCCTGCGAGAGATCAAGAAACCGGACGATTTTGAGGGCAAGCGATTTGTCCTTGTCGTCCCCAGTGGCTAACGCTTTCGCGATGTGCCCGTAGCCATTTCTGATGGCGCGTGAAACGCCGGAACGCATGCGCTGATCCCGCTCTACCACTTTGGGATTCTTGCCTCGCTTGGCGGCGTGTCGGGTTGCCTGCTTGACGGTTATGTGTGTGCCTGAGCGTGCCCTGCGTGGTGTTGCATTCGCCTCAATGCCTTGTTCACGCAGAGCCTCGGCAAAGCGTTCCCTCCATCGTTGCAGATCCGCCTTTCTCGGATTGAGCCGACTGCCGTCGAGGCCCAGGGCCTTGACGCAAAGATGGCCGTGGGGATGCGCTTCATCGTCATGGATGGCGAAGACATACGCATGGTTGTCACCGAACTCTGCTTTCGCGAATGCACGGATGGCGTCATTGACGGTGCGCCGGTCGGTGCCGGGGGGCATGGATAGCACGATATTGAACGTTTCGCGGCGCGAGCCGTTATCAGGCAGCCCGTACTGGCCGCTCTTCCATTCGTCGCGCACGTCCTGTACCGCATCGCGACCAAGGATGATTTCGCCGTCTTCGTTCTCGAGCTCTACTAGGCCGTTGCGCGAGATGTAGTCGAGATGCGCTTTGACCTGCGCGATGCCTTTCCCTCCACCGGAAATTTTGACCATGACTTCAGGCGCTTTACGGGTGGTGAGCATCAGCTTGTCGCGAATTCGCGAACTGCCTGTCAATAGCAGAGGCTTGGACGGCGGCGAGGTGCGTGATCTGGTCACCGTGCGCTTTGGCCCTTGGCCGCTGACTGGCTTGGTATAGATGCGTTCGCCCCAGTCCTTCAAGATGCCATCAATGACTCGACTCATTCCAGCCTCCAGCGGTCAATGTTGGCGCGCATGATGTCTGCCACGCGCGCGGTGTGGGCTTTGATATGACGGGTCAGCGTGTCGATACGCTCTGCGGTTACCACCGTCTCCAGCGCGCGTCCTGCGTTCATATGCCGGGCGATCTGGTTGAGGTTGCGGCCTATGGCTAACAGTCGTGAATTCGATTCGCCCAGCGTTCGTAGCTCCGTCATGCCGAACTGTGGTTCGGCGCTGAGATTGGCCCGTATCAGGTGAATCACCCAGCGATTGGTGGACATTCCCTGCTGTAAGGCTAATGCCTCGATGCGGGCATATTCTGTCTCGGTCAGGCGGATTTCCATGCGGCGGCGTGAGGTGTCCGGTTGCTCATGCGCTGATGGTGTGGTCGAAACGTCCGCTGATGCGCCGTTGAGCAGCCGCAAGATGACCTGTCGCAGTGCGTCGCTAGGGTTACTGTCTCGCTGGTTGCAGTACACCTTCCAGCGCTGTTTGAGGTCGCCATTGAGTCGTACGCTGAGCGTGGCTTTGTTGTTCGTCATCGCGGCATCCTCGTGCGCATACCCAATTGGGACTTGAGGTCTTGCAGTCTCGCTTGACATTCCGTTTTACTGAGTGACGCTGACTCCGATACGCGTGACGCTTCCACAATGGCCGCGTCGCGTTCCCTTCTCGTTGCGACCAGAATGCCGGCTGACGGTACGAAGCCGCCTGAGCGATGGCGGTCAACAAGTCCTTTGAAGTACGCGACCTTCGACGTTCTGATGGTTCCCGGCTTTTTGATTGCGCCTTCCAATTCGTCAAGCAGTGCCTGCGCGTCATTGGCTGGGATGTTGGCAATCAGATTCCGGATCGACAGCCTTTCAGCAGGGACGAGCGAGCTAGGATATTGCAGGCCGTGGTCGGCTCCCGTTGTAGTAGTAGTGTTATAGATAGAGTTAGTGTTAGTAGTAGTGTTACCCGGCCGCCTATCCGTACCCTGTGGATAGGGTATCGCTAGGGTATCTGGATGGCTAACACCTTGATTTATAAGCGCGTTGTTTTGTCTACTCTGAACGGGCGATTGGCTATCGCTAGGGCCTGCATAGGCTGTCGGTACCCTATCGCTAGGGTATGCCAGTGCTATAGCTACCGTATCGCGCAGTGGGTCGTCGGCCGGCAGTCGATTAATGAAATCACCCGCGTAGTCGTTACGCCAGCGTTCGGGAAGGGCGGCGATCTGTTCGAGCGTCTTCTTCCTGAGTGTGGATGCGACAGCCATCTTGGCGGAGTTGTGGTCCCACCAGACCTTGACCCAGACGTGGTTGGCGTCGGCATCGAAATAGATCAGGTCAGCATCAACAAGTCGGCGGATCACGTTCATTAGTTGAGACTCGACATCCCAGCCCATCTCTGAGGCAGCAACGCGAAGGACAATTTCATACGCGCCGATGACGTTGCTGAATGGCGAGGTCAGGAAGTAGAACAGTGCATAGCGGTCTTCAACCGTGCAGCCGGACAGGCGATTTGAGCGCCATATCTGATCGTTGATCGTTCTTTGCCGACTCATGCGCGCGGCCCTCGCGTAGCGGCCTCTGCCGACGTGATTACATCGTTGGTGGGTTGTTCCAGATTCAGTGCTTCCGTGACCTGCAACGTCCGAAAATAGACGCGACGACCGACCCGCAGCATGGCGGGTTTTAGCTTGCGCGAAAAATCGGTATCGGTATAAAGCGCCACGCGGACGCCGTCGGGAGATCGACCGAGCAAAGTAGCAACGTCAACGATGCTCATTAACGGCCCAAACCGTCCCAACAAGTATTCTCCAGTAGTCATTCATATGCCTCACAAGTTCATCGTAGGTAATGCCAGTCTTTACCGTGAGAGCATGAATGTCAAACTTAAGTCATTGATTTAAAAGACCAAAATAGGGTATCAATGAAAGCCAAAATTAGGCATCGCCAAATGCCAAGATATGGCAGATTGGTTTTCTTGCGATGAAGCGATCAAGCAAAATGAATCTGGGAATCAAGGGCTTATGCGCGGTCAGAAAAATGCCCTGATTTTGGCGTCTGAAACGTCGGTGGACAGGTAAAAATTTTGTGGAAAATTACCAACGACGTGAGCATGCTCACGCTGTTGGCACGCATTCGAAGTGCTGACACTAGGATCAGCGAATTACGTATCACGCTATCGTGGAGGGCCAAGTATCATGGGGCATGCATGACAAGTCATTAGGGAGCTATATGGAATCTTGGAATGACGCCCGGTAATGTCCGAGTCCGGCGCTTTCAATTGAATGCCAATGGCCGTGATTTTGCGGTGGGTGACATCCATGGTCATTTTGGTCGGCTTGATGTCTCGCTGGCTGCCGTAAAGTTCTCGCCAGAAAAGGATCGATTGTTTTCCGTAGGGGACCTTGTGGACCGAGGCCCTGACTCGGCCGATGTTCTGAAATGGTTGGAGCGCCCGTGGTTTCACGCGATCTGTGGGAATCACGACCTGATGACGTGGCGACGGGCGATGGGCAATCCGATTCCGAACGTCGATCATCGCGTCCACGGCGGCGGATGGTTGGATGCCTGCGTTGGCGATGTTCGTGAACGCATTGCGGCTTGCTTGAGCGCCTTGCCGCTGGCTATCGAGGTGGAAACGCCGAGTGGTGTGGTCGGTATGGTTCACGCCGACTTCCCCTATGACGATTGGCAGGCCATTCATGGCGCTACTTTCAGCCCGGAGGATGAAGATGCCTGCCTATGGTCCGTAGACCGCTATCGAATGCAATATTCCCAGCCTGTCCGCAATGTACGAGCGGTGGTCCATGGACATATGACGCTGCGCAAGCCTGCGCAGCTTGGCAACGTTTACTACATCGATACCGGTGGATGGCAGGATGCGGGAAGGTTTACGTTGCTGGACTTGCATACGCTTAAGTCGTGGCCGCGCTAATTCCATTCTGCCACCTCTGGAATACATGGTGCAGCTTTTAACGGCCCGACTAACGGGCAGATCAGTGAAGTGAGTTGACAGGGCAAAAGAAAAGGTTCATCGCCGATTGCCGGGAAAGGCTTCTCGCCTCACGTTTTGGAGATTGCGCAGTAGCAGCCAGCGCGAGGAGCTGATGATCATGCACGCCACTCGGTCACCGCGTAGGCTGGGAGGATTCGCTCAGGAAGACATAAGGCCGAGTTCGGCCATGAACGGTCGGCGGCAACGGGAAAGACCGTAACTCAACGTTTGACGTAAGAGACGTAACCAGGCTCACGAAGTTGCGCCTCTGGTGGAAGGGTAGGGCCGCGCCACGTTCTATCTCTAGGCAACGAAGCCGTAATCTGACGTGTTAACGGCCTGCACACTATTGAAGTGCTCGAGGTATATGTGGCTGTCATAACCAGAAGCCACTATCAGGTGTCCGTACTCGGCGATGAGCTTTCTCACCGCTTCAGTGATCAGTGCCATGGCGCAAACGTACGCAGAGGCCCAGTTGCTGTGGGGCAAAGCCTCGACCTCCTGTTTTATGGTATCGAAGTTCCAGAACGCGTTTATCGCCGTTAGCTTCTTGGATATCTTGGGGTTCTTGGCAATGCCATCCTGGAACCAAGCAACGTTAATATAGAGAGGGGTGTCTGGCATTGCGGGGGCAGACACGTTGTACTTGATGAGTGTGGGCGATGCCGGAATTGATCTCAACCATGCATCCCTGAGATTGTTCTTCAGGCGTCCTGATTGGTGTGCGAGCACGTGCCGAATGCATAGCGCTGTTGAGATTGCATCATGCTCATAGATGGACTTAGTTGCTCCCTCTTCTTTTATTGCAGACATCGTCCCGTAGATACCGTTGAAGATATTTACGCACGCCAGTTCAACATTGCTGATTCCCTCCTCTGGTTCACGGATTTCTCGAATGAAGTAGTTCAGTCTCAAGAGTTCCTCTGGCATTACGCGCAAGGCGTTTGACAAGACATCGAACTGTTCGTTTAGTTTGCTCATGCGATTTCGGGGCGGTTCGGTTGGCGGTATGGCCCTTGGCTTTGGAGAGCACGATATCTGTTGTACAGGCTAACGAATCGAAGTACGACAGTCGATAAATCAGCCAGAAGCAGAAGTTCGTGAGTGACGGCTTTGGGCTAAGCCGGTCAATTTACATAAACACAGAGTATCAGTCGATGCCACAATATCTCCGCACTAGCAGTGTCCGGCTAATCGAGGCTAGCCAGGAATCGTTGCATTTGGCATTTGTGGGGTTAGGGTTGCCAGCGCGCCATGAACTCCGAGTTAGTGCTGCCCAATTTGCCGCTTCGGCGGGGTTGATCGGGGTTGCAGTCGAACAAGCGCTATCTGCCATACTTGTACAAATGCTAGGCGAAGATGCACTAATGTCCAGTCGAACCCAGTTCAAATCTGCGCGCGAAGTGCTTCAGGACGTTCGAGCTTTACTGTTAGCGCCGCCACCGCGAGGATCATTTTTGTCTTATGGCCTTCCAGACGCTGCCGCTCACCGACAAGAATTACACAAAGCTACCGAGGGATTCACACTCATTATCGGTGAACGTGCCGCCGGACTTCACGCTGGTCAAGGCCCATCTCGTGCCGTCGCCATGGTGCAGGCACAGAAGGTCCTTGTCTTCTACGACCTTTTAGCGCAGTCGAGCCGCGTGAGACCGTACCTTGAGCAGCGTCCTCGCATGCCAGAGAGCCGCCTTGATATAGATGTCATCGTCGACGACCTAGCTCGTCGCTTCACCAAGGCTGAAACGCTGGGTGAACGGAGCGCCGCGCTTCGGTCCTTATTTCTGGTATTGCCGGAAGTTCCGGCGATAGCACCCGACTGGCTGGATGCATTCGACCGATCGGCAGTGGTGCCAACAAACGACGACATCAGCCTTCTGCTTCAGACGCTTGAACGTGCAGCGCCAGCCCGGTTCCATCGCTTGAATGCTGGTGGCCATGGATTGCCCGTGGCCGTGCGGCCCAATGATCCGAACGCGCTTCCAATAGCGCCGCACCATCTACGGCGGGCTTTTGGCGACGTCCTCGGGCAGTTCGACGCTTATGTCGGTACGGCAAATGGACGCCTGAACGACGGTCATTTAGAAGTACCACCCGAAAGCTTCCTTCTTGACTTGTGGGTATTGGGGCCCAATCAACTCACTCAGGAGTTAAATCGCGAGAGGTTGACGGCTCACGATGCATGGCCGTTGATCGTGACCGCACTATCCTCACCGCGGATTAATCGTCCATTTTGGTTCCTAGTCTCCATGATTGATGATCTCGGGCAGCTTGTCGCCCAGTTGCGCCGAGCTTTCGCTGTCGGTGGCGGCGGGAATCTCCGACAGCAGCAGATCCCAACGCTGGATGCGATTGACGCGCTGCGACGCCGACTAGTTTTAGCGCCAGATAACCCAATCGTGGTCACTGTTCGCAGTGCCTATGCCGAAGCTAGCGCCCGCCGAGAAGCTCTTGCTCCAGCAATTGAGCGGAGTCACGGAACGGTTCGTGACGCTGGACCGGAAGCCGAGGCCGTCCTACTTAGAGTGGCGGAGGGCGAGTTGGCCGCAGGGCATGCGTTTGAAGCTGTCATGGGTGTACCTAATCAAGAGGCGAAGCGATACTGGTCTCGTCTTCTGGCTGAATCGGCGTCTGATCCAGAGGATAGAGAAATGTTGGTTAGAATTCATCGCGATGACGACTTAGTACCGGCCCAGTCCGCAGCCCGTAAGGCTATGAAACTCATTGACGCAGTCAGCTATGGGCCTCCGGTTGAACTGGAGTGATCGTCGGGGATTCCGGCTTGCCGCGAAACCGGTTTCCGTACCACATAAAGACCAATCACGGGACAACTCTTCAAAGACCACTTTGAGATGATCGTTCCTGTTTGAAGCTGTGTCTGCAAAGGGTCGTTCTGCGCCCCCCAACCATCCCGCAGATCGGCGCAGAACCAAAGAAAAGGCCCTTCACTCATAGGTGAAAGGCCTTTCGTTTTAGAACTGATTTAGGGTGGTTTAACCGCGCTTGAACAGGCGCTCGTGCATCCATCCATCGTTGGTCAGGATGACAGCCGCCTTACCCTGTATATCTCCCTGAGTCTGTTCCGCAAAATTCTTGTAATTGGCACGCATGCCTTCCGATTTGGCCCAGTCATCTGCGCCCTCTACCTTGTAGCGGTAGTTCACCTGCGACAGCTTTACGCCCATCATGTCGCTGGGTTCAGTGAAGTTGTTCACCTCCACAACGGTGTACTTGCCGGTGCAGAAGGCATCTTGCCCAGCCATCGTATTGGCACCATTGGCGACGAGGAATTTCTTGCCGGTGTCAGTGACTTGGTACTCGGTGGCCGGCTCCATCTTGTTGCCAAACATGGCTTTGACTTCGGTGTCTCGCTTCGTCAGCAGCCCGGCATCGACTAGCGCGTCGGCGCGCTTCTTGCTCTGGCCGCCCAGCATGTCTTGATTCGCCAGGGTGAACGGCAAGCCCTTAGCAGGAATCGCAGCGCACAGGCCCTTCTGAGTGTCCAGGTATGCCTGTATGGCCTTGCTGAAGTTGCTCTTGTTGGCGTCTTTGGCGCTGCCGCACGCGGCAAGGGTAAGGGCAAGGCTACTGATGGCGACGATCTTGATAGCGGTATGCAAAACTAGCTTCCTCCGTAGGTTAAGACAATCGGTTATTCATTATGGCGACGCAATGGAGCGATTATGCGTTGTTCTCTGTTTGGGAGTCGGCTTCACTTCGTTGTTTAGAAGCGGACGGCGTGCGCAGCGCGAGGCGGTCCAGCTTCTGCACCAGGTCTTCGGCCCGCAGATGCGTATAGCGCTTGAGCATTTGCATCGACTTGTGGCCGCTGATGGCCGATACCTCCTGATCGCTCAAGCCGGCTTCCACGAACCGGCTGACCGCCTCGTGCCGTAGGTCGTGAAAGCGGAAGTCTTCAAGGCCCGCTGCTCGCTTGGCATCGGTCCATGCTTTGTCGAACAGGTAGGGGCGTCGTATGCCATCCCGGCCGGGTTCGCCGAAGAACACCAATTCGGTTTCGGCCGGGCGCAAGGGGTTGGCAAGTGCCTCGGTGAACACGCGCGTTGCCTCGGCAGTCAGCGGAACGGTGCGGGGCGAAGAGTTCTTGGTGTGCTCCAGCCGCACGACGCGCCGCTCGATGTCCACTTGCCGAATGCGTAGCGTCGCAATCTCGGACAGCCGCATGCCGGTCTGGACGGCAATGCGGACGATCCATCCGAACATCGGGTTCGAGTGCTTATCCACGGCTTGCAGCAGGCGGTTCTGTTCATCCGGGGTCAATCGCCGGTTGCGGCCTGAGCCGGGGGCCGGGCGGCGGATGTTGGACACTGGATTGAAGGGCAGGCCGATGCCCTATTCTTTGATCGCGACGGTGAACAGGTGGCCCAGCAGTGCCAGTTCCAAGCGTACCGTGTTGTTACTGCGAGGCCGTAGCTTGCCATTCTTGTCCGGGTCGCCGGCCAGTCGCATGTCACGGAACTGCGCCACGATCTCGGCGTTCAGGGCGGCAAGCGAGTACTTGCCAAGATGGCGGATGATGACCTGCGCCTTCTTGTGCTCGCCGGCTTGGGTCGAGGCCCGCTTGGTGGGCGTGACTTCCTTGAGGTAGCGGGTCAGTGCCGCTTCGACGGTCATGCGCTCGGCGGGTGCGCGCTGGATATATACGCCGCGTACCATTTCGTCTTCGGTACGGCGCGCCCAGTCTTCGGCATCCCGCTTGGTGCGAAACGTCTTGGCCGTGGCCGGCCAGCCTGTCTTACGGATGAGGGCTTTCCAAGTGCCCGAGGAAGTCTTAACAATCGTAGCCATGTGTACTCCGGTATGAGGCTAGCGCCGCATCACTGTACCGAAACTGTACCTGACCACAATTTTAGGAAAATCCCCCGGTGCGGGGCTTGGACTGCGATATCTTCCAACCATTTGAATTTTTGGAAGATTTTCTGATGGTGCCCGGGGCCGGAATCGAACCGGCACGCCTTGCGGCGGGGGATTTTGAGTCCCCTGCGTCTACCAATTTCACCACCCGGGCAGGGTTCCGGCGCGAAGGGCCGGAAGGAAATGAGCCATAAATTATACCTGTAAATTGAGGTACTCTGCTCTCTCTTTACCAAGGAGCAAATCATGGCCCATGCAAGCGCCCGCCACATCCTGGTCTCGACCGAGGCCCAGTGCAACGAACTGAAGGCCGCCATCGAAGGCGGCGCCGACTTCGCGCAGGTCGCGCGCGAACACTCCAGCTGCCCCTCGCGCGCCCAGGGCGGCGACCTGGGCACCTTCGGCCCCGGCCAGATGGTGCCGGAGTTCGACAAGGTGGTGTTCAGCGCCCCCGTCAATGTCGTCCAGGGCCCGGTCAAGACCCAGTTCGGCTATCACCTGGTTGAAGTGACCAACCGCCAGGACTGACACGCCCCGCACGCGGTCGCGCTGGGGGTCGCCCCTCAGCCCGCCGCGACGACCCGCTGCGTCTGGTTCCCCAGCACGCCGCCGCCCAGCGTGACCACGTCACCCGCCTCCAGGTAGCGCGGCGGGCGGGCCCCCATCCCTACTCCGGCCGGGGTGCCGGTGATGATGACGTCTCCAGGTTCCAGCGTCATCACGCGGCTGCACTCGCTGACCAGGCGGGCGCAGGAGAAGATCATGTCGCCGGTGTGCCCCGTCTGCCGGCGTTCGCCATTGAGTTCCAGCCACAGTTCCAGGGCCTGCGGGTCGGGTACTTCATCCACCGTGACCAGGTAGGGCCCCAGCGGGCCGAAGCTGTCGAAGCCCTTGCCCTTTCCCCATTGGCCGCCGCCACGGTCGATCTGGTATTCGCGTTCGGACACGTCGTTGGCCAGGCAGTAGCCGGCCACGTGGCGCAGGGCGCCGGCCTCGTCGACGGCCCGCGCGCGGCTGCCGATGACGATGCCCAGTTCCACCTCCCAGTCGACCCGCGCGCAGCCGGGCGGAATGACGATGTCGTCGTCCGGGCCCGAGATGCAACTGGTCCATTTGCAGAACAGCGTGGGTTCGGCCGGGATGGCCATGCCGGCCTCGGCCGCATGGCGCCCGTAGTTCAGCCCGACCGCGACGAACTTGCCGATGCCGCGCCAGGGCGTGCCCAGGCGCGGGGTCCCCTCCACCGCGGGCAGGCGCTCCGGGTCGAGCGCGGCCAGCGCTTGCAGGGCGGCCGGCGACAGGGTGTCGGGCCCGATGTCGGCCAGGAGGCCGGACAGGTCGCGGATGGCGCCGCCGGCATCGAGCAGGCCGGGCCGCTCCGCGCCCGGCGGGCCATGTCTCAATAGCTTCAAGGGAGTCTCCGGATGAACGCGTTCTTCAGTTGGGCGTGATGTCGGCCAGCTTGACCGCCTTGCCGAATTTGTCCAGGTTGTTGCGGATGTTGGCGGCATAACCCTCGGGGCTGCTGCCGATGGCCGTGGCGCCCATCGCCTTCAACCGGACGACTGTCTCGGGCTGCTTGAGCGCCTGCGCGACCGCTGCCGAGAGCCGCTGCACCACGGTCTGCGGCGTGCCCGCCGGCACCACGATGCCCATCTCGGAACTGAAGTCGAAGCCCGGCACGGTTTCGGATACCGCCGGAATGTCGGGCGTCATGGCGGAACGCTCCAGGGTGGTGACGGCGAGGAATCGGGCCTTGCCTGTCTTGACGTACTGTTCGAGCGCAGGATAGGCGGCGATCACCAGGGAGGTCTCGCCGCCCATGAAGGCGGGCACCGACTGCCCCGCCCCTTTGTACGGCACGTGCACGACGTTGATGCCGAGCCCGTGCAGCATCGACTCCATGGCGATGTGGTGGATGCTGCCTATTCCCGACGAGCCATAGGTCAATGCCCCCGGCTTGGCCTTGGCCAGGGCGACGAGGTCGGCCACGCTGCGCACGTTCAGCGACGATTGCACGGCGATGTAGAGCGGAATGGCCGCGGCCAGCGTCACGGGCGTGAAGTCCTTGTCTGCGGCGTACGGCAATTTCGCGAACAGGTAGGGATTGATCGCGAGCTGCTGGATGTCGGAGAAGAACAGCACGTGGCCATCCGGCGCGGCGCGGACGACGCTTTCGGCCGCGCCGATGCCGCCCGCGCCGGGCCGGTTCTCGATCACGAACTGTTGCTTGAAAACCTCGGACAGGCCAGGCGCCAGCGAGCGCGCCAACACGTCCGGCGCGCCGCCGGGCGCATACGGCACGATCATCCGCACGGGACGGGTCGGGTAGTCCTCGGCCTGGACGGCCGGAGCCGCGGACGCCAGGACCGACATACAGGCCAGCAGGCGGCCGATGCGCAGCAGGAATTTCATCGTGGACCTCCAGGGGGGAAGAGCGCCGACGCGCGTCCTCAGAACGGCTGGGTCAGTTGCGGAAAACTCTGGTCGCAGTTGGTAAGCCGCACGCACTTCTGGACGATCTTCAGGTGCGCGCCGTCCAGGCGCAGCGTGTGCAGATAGCGTCCGCCGTACACGCGGCGGTCCGCGCCGGGCCGGTCTTCCAGCATGATGAACTTGCTGCGGACGCGGACATGGTCGCCGCCGGCGGCGACCATGCCGAAGTTCGACAGCACTCGCACCGTCGTGGAAGGCGGGTCCTGGCAATGGATCATCGGGTGCTTGAGCCGCGCCACGCGCGTCTTCATGGTGTGTTTTTCGTCATAGTAGAGCGACACGTGGCTGATCCAGTCGGCCTGGTCCTGCGCGGCCGGCACCCAGTACACGGCGTCGTCGCTGTACAGGTCGAGCCAGTCGTCGAAGCGGCGATTGTCAAGCAGATCGGCCTCGTGCTCGACGAAATCGCGCAAGGCGTCCAGCGACGGGACGGCTGCGGCGGCGGGGTTGAGTCTTGCTAGCGTATTCATGGTGGCTCTCTGGTGGAATCAGGCGCTCATCAGGTCGCGCCAGGCATAGTGTTTGGCGCGCTGGCCGACCTCGCTCGACCGCGCGCCGAACAGCACGCCCTCGCCTTCGTCGACTTCGGCGCCCAGGCCGCGCGCGACCAGCACCCAGTCGCTGCCCTGCGCCTTCAGCCCTTCCTGGCAACGCTCGAAGGCTTCGAGGTCATCGGTCTGGATGAACGACGACGCGGAGTGGGTCATGTTGACGTACTTGACCAGGTCGTCCGAGATCACGGCCGGCGCTCCCGCCAGCCGGACCGGCCAGATCTCGACCTCGGTCAGGTCTACCGCGATCGGCTTGACCACGCGCACCGAAGTCTGGGCGATCAGGATGTCCAGCGTCGGGAACAGCGTCAGGCTGTGCCGGCGGTTCTTCAGGATGTCGGCGGTGCGCGCTTCGCCGTGGCGCGCGACCATCAGGGCGCGATAGTCGTCCCAGGCGCCGCCCGCCTGCTCCTTGTCGAACAGCGATTGTTCCGAACTGTGGCCATGCGGGAAGCCGCGCACGCCCAGCTGCGACACCACCGCCTCGCCATTGGGCGCGAAGAACAGCGCCGCGCCGCCCTGGTCGCCGGCGCGCCGCTGGAACTGGCGGCCGTCGGGACCGACGGTCGAGCCGTGGGCCGCCGCGGGGTGGTAGGTGTCGGCCATGTTGTCCATCTGCAGCTTCCAGTTGCCCCGGAAGTGATAGCGATGGCAGCCGGCGGCGAACTCGACCCGGCCTTCGGGCGAGCGGTCGACCAGTTCGTCGATGCCCTTGCGCGCCTCGCCCAGGAAATCGAGCAGCGGCATCACGCCGGGATCGAGCGCGGCGAACACGAAGCCCCGATAGCTGTCGACGCGCGGCAGCGGCTCCATCCCCGCGCGCGGCTCGCGCAGCGCATCCTCGGGGAAGTCGGCCCGCATCGGCACGCCCGCCAGCTCGCCATTGGGGCGGAATGCCCACCCGTGATACATGCACGAGAACACGCGCGCGTTGCCGCGCGTGCGGGACAGCACCTTGGCGCCACGATGGCCGCAGCGGTTGTACAGCACGTGCACCGAACCGCTTTCGTGGCGGCTCAGCACCACCGGCTGCCCGGCCAGCGTCGTGCAGTAATAGTCGCCCGGATCGGGCACCAGGCTATCGTGGCCCACGTAGACCCACACCTTGCCGAACACCTTGGCCATCTCGGCCTCGAATACGGCCGGGTCGGTGTAGTAGGCCCTGTGCACGCGGTCCGCCCGCACCAGGCCGGCGAGTTGTTCTTTGCTGTACGTCATCGAATTTCCTGATGAAGAATGAAGAAGGGTCAGCGCCGCAGGACGCCCTGGCCGGCTTCCTGGTCGTAGTGGAAAATGCCATTGAGGAACATCTTGTGCCGCTCGTAGTGCATGGGCCTGCGCGGCGCGGGCGGCGTGCGGTCCACCGGACGACCGGCCTTCAGGATGAGGTCGAAACGGGACGGCTTCTGCAACAGCCCGATATCGGCCAGCGGATCGCCGTCGACCACGATGATGTCGGCATGGCGCCCGGCCTCGAGCTTGCCGATCCGGTCGCCGAAGCGGCGGAACAACCGCGTCGCGCCCAGCGTGCCTGCATGCAGGGCCTGCCCGGGCGACAAGCCCAGGTCATCCACGAATATCTGCATCTCGCGAGCGTGCCACTGGCCATAGGGCACCGGCGACCAGCCGCTTTCCGAACCAGGCACCAGCGGCACGCCGGCCCGGCTCGCGCGCGCCAGGTTGACGATCGCCGCGTCGACCTCGCGCTGGAACCCGGCGTTGGACGGGTTGGCCGGACCGCCCGTGGCCTCGATCGCGTTGACCAGCAAGGGCAGCGTGGGCACGATCACGCAGCCGTTGCGCAGGCACAGGTCGATGCCCTCGTCGTCGATGAAGGACGCATGGAAGATCACGTCGAAGCCGGCGCGCGCGGCATCGGCCACGGCATCGCGGGAACGCGCATGCACCGTGCACATGCGGCCGAGCCGGTGGGCCTCGTCGGCCACGATCCGGTACTCGTCATAGGTGAAGGCCGAGCCGTCTAGCGAATCAGGGGTGATGAAGGAATCGTTCGATCCCGACACCTTGATGGCATCGACGCCGTCCTTGACCTGGTAGCGGATCTGCTCGACCAGTTCGTCGCGGCTGCGGATCAGCACGCCCGCCTGCCCCGGCGGGAACTCCATCCAGTTGGGGAAGGAATCCTCCAGCCCCTGGTGGGAGGTCAACTGCCGCCCCGACACCGCGAGCCGGGGGCCCTCGAACATGCCGCTGTCGATCGCATCGCGCACCGATTGCGCGATGTTGAACGTGGTGGCGGCATCGAAGGCGCTCGTCACGCCCGCCTGCAGCACTTTCTTCGCGTTCCACACCGCCTTCAGCGTCCGGAACTCCACCGGCGTGTACAGCGCCAGCTCCTCTTCCGAGCGCGCCTCGCCGAAGGAGATGTGGATGTGCCCGTCGACCAGGCCGGGCAGGATGCTGCGGCCGGGAAGATCGACCACCTGGACGCCGGGCCGCGCGTAGCGCGGCGGCAAGGCCGCCTCCTCGCCCACCCAGGCGATCTCCTCGCCCTGCGTCACGACCGCGCCACGCGCGATCGGCGCATCCAGCGTGCCATCGATCACCCTGCCCTTCAGGATGTAGGCCGGCTCATCCATGCGCCACCCCGGCGAAGAACGGCACGGCCAGCGCCAGGAATTTTTCCGGCCACTCGAAGGCGACAGAGTGGCCGCAACGGCTCAGCAGATGCACGTCGGCCCGGGCGATGGACCGTGACATCGGAAGCGTAAGCACGTCGGCGGGAAAGCCCCTATCGTCGCGGCCGTGCAGCATCAGCACCTCGCAGCCGATGGCGCCCAGCTCGTCCGCCGTCAACGCGACGGCATCGATGAAGCGCTGCTTGTCGCCCGCGAACATCTGCTCGAAACGCCGGCCGTGATCACCCTCGCGCAGGATGCGCTCGCGGCCGTCCAGATAGGTCTCGTCGATCAGCGCCGGATCGTGCACCAGCAGGCACGAGGCCTGCCTCAGCGTCTCGCGGTCCCGGGGAAAGCGCCAGGCGGTTTCCGTGGCGGGATTGGCGGCGAACGATGCGCCCATGGTCGCCGTCGTCATCACGCGCGCCACGCGCGGCTCGCAGGCCGCCAGGCGCAGGGCCAGGGTGCCGGACAGGGAGTGCCCGATCACGCCTATCCGTGCCCCCGGCATGCGCGCGATCATTTCGCGGCACTGGCGCAGCCATAGCGCATAGTCGAAATGCGGGCCGGCGGGCTTGGCGCCCGACCGGCCGAAGCCGATCAGGTCCATCGCATGCACGTGGTGCCGCTCGGCCAGCCGCGGCAGCACGCGCTGCCAGTTGCCGTGGCTCGACGCGCCCGCCCCCGAGCCGTGCAACAGCAGCAGCGGCAGGCCTGCGCCCCCTTCGACATAGCGCACCGGAATGCCGTCCAGTTCGAAGACGTGCTCGCGCAGGCAGGCGTTCACTGGACGACCCTCCTGTCGCCGCGCGACATCCTCCCCGGAGGTCGCGCGCCCTTCGGGCGGCCGGGCGGGCGCGCTCATAGCGCCGCGACCGCCTGCACTTCGATCAGGAAATCCTCGCGCACCAGGCGATCGATCATCAGCAAGGTATTGGTCGGATAGGCGCGGGTGCCGAACATGCCGGGAAACGCTCGCTCGCGATAGGCGCCCAGCCGGGGGATATCCTGGGAATGCACCAGATAGGTCGTGAACTGCAGTACGTTCTGCCAGCCGGCCCCCACCTCCTGGAGCGCAATGCCGATGTTGCGGAAGACCTGCACGCACTGGGCGTCGAAGTCACCCGCGCCGACGGTGTTCCCTTCCTGGTCGGTCGCGACCTGCCCCGCGATGAAGACGAACTCGGAGGCCCTGACACGGGCTACCTGGGAATACTGGGCAAGCGGGGTACCAAGGCCAACGGGATTGAGGATCTGGATATCGGGCATGGCGTGTCCACGGGTGGTTTTTCAGATTAGACGCACTAACTTGATGCATCCGGAAGGTGGCTTGGGCGCGGAATATGGCGCTCTTGTTTCCAGATCACTATAGGCACGCCCTCCAGGCCTGTCACACGAATTCTCTTCCCATATGAAGTTAGAAAAACTAATCTAAAAACATGAGCCATCCGTTGCCGCCCCTGACCGCGCTGAGAGCCTTCGAGTCGGCCGCCCGCCACCGCAGCCTGAAGAAGGCCGCCGAAGAACTGAACGTCACGCCGGCCGCCGTCAGCCACCAGATCCAGATCCTGGAAGACATGCTGGGCGTGCGCCTTTTCCGCCGCGTCCACCGCGGCATCGAACTGACCGCCAGCGCCGAAATCTTCTTTCCCAAGCTGGAGGAAGGCTTCGACTGCCTGCGCCAGGCCGTGGGACGGCTGCGCGATCACCGCGGCGCCGACGTGCTCGAGGTCGGCGCGCCCCCGTCCTTCATCTCCAACTGGCTGATGCCGCGCCTGCATCGCTTCGTGACCGCCTTCCCCGACATCGACGTGCGCGTCTCCACCCGGGTGCGGCAGTTCCCGCGCCTGCCGCGCGGACCGCGCGGGGACGTCGCCAGCGTGATGGGCTGGGTGGACGAGGTCGACGTGCTGGTCGTATTCGGCAACGGCGGCTATCCGGGCATGCGGGTCGACCAGTTGATGCCGCTGACGGTCACGCCGCTGTGCAGCCCCGCCCTGCTCGAGGGCGACAACCCCCTGCGCCAGCCCGACGACCTGCGCCGCCACGTGCTGCTCCACGACGATCGCGGCGTGCTGTACGAAGGGCCGTCGTTCTGGGACATGTGGCTGGAAAAAGCGGGCGTCACGGGCATCGACACCTCGCGCGGGCCCCACTTCTGGCACTCCATCCCCGCCATGGAAGCCGCCGTCGCCTGCAAGGGCGTGGTCGCCACCACCAAGGAACTCGCCCGCCTGGACCTGGCGACCGGACGGCTGGTGGCGCCCTTCCCGCTGGAGGTCCGGCTGGCGTCCAGCTACCACATCGTCAGCAACGAACCGGCTTCCAAGCGCGAGGTCGTCCGGCTGTTCCGGGACTGGCTCGGGAAGGAAGCGCGGACGGCCTGAACCGGCGGCGGGCACGGCCGGGCGGCCTGCCGGGTAGGCACCCATTCCAGGCTATGATGGTGGGTTGCCGTGCGCTTTCCCAACCCTGTATTGCCCGTGCCAGATCTCACTCTCGACGATTTCGACTACGAACTTCCGCCCGAGCTGATCGCCCAGACCCCCGCCGCCGACCGCACCGCCAGCCGCCTCCTCCACCTGGATGCGCAAGGCGGACTGCACGACCGCCGGTTTGCCGATCTGCCCGGCCTGCTGCGCCCGAACGATCTCCTGGTCTTCAATGACACCCGGGTGATCAAGGCGCGCCTCTTCGGGGAAAAAAGCAGCGGCGGCAAGGTGGAAGTGCTGGTCGAACGCATCACCGAACCCGACCGGGCGCTGGTGCACCTGCGCGCCAGCAAGTCGCCCAAGGCCGGCGCGGTGATCCGCCTGGCGGGCGCCTTCGACGTCACCATGCTGGGCCGCGAGGGCGACCTGTTCGACCTGCGTTTTCCCGGTCCGGTGCTGGAACTGCTGGCCGATCACGGCCAGACGCCGCTGCCCCCCTATATCACGCACACGCCGGATACCGGCGACGACACCCGCTATCAGACGGTGTACGCCCGGGAGCCCGGCGCGGTGGCCGCCCCCACGGCCGGACTGCACTTCGACGACGCCCTGCTGGCGACGCTGCGCGCCCAGGGCGTGCGCACGGCCTTCGTGACGCTGCACGTGGGCGCCGGCACCTTCCTGCCGGTGCGGGTGGACAAGCTGTCCGAGCACGTGATGCACAGCGAACTCTATACGCTGCCCCAGGCGACGGTGGACGCCATCGCGCAAGCCCGCGCCGCGGGCGGCCGGGTGGTCGCCGTGGGCACGACCAGCGTGCGGGCCCTGGAGTCGGCCGCATCCTCCCATTGGCCGCTGCGCGAGACGCGCGGCGACACGCGCCTGTTCATCACGCCCGGCTTCGAGTTCCGGGCGGTGGACGCGCTGGTCACCAATTTCCACCTGCCCAAGTCGACGCTGATGATGCTGATCTCGGCGTTCGCGGGCATGGACCCCATCCGCCGCGCCTACGCCCACGCCGTGGCCCAGCGCTACCGCTTCTTCAGCTACGGCGACGCGATGTTTATAGAACGATGAACGGACTGAAATTCGAACTGCTGGCCACCGAGGGCCAGGCCCGCCGCGGGCGCGTGACGCTGAACCACGGCGTGGTCGAGACGCCCATCTTCATGCCGGTGGGCACCTATGGCACGGTCAAGGCCATGGCGCCCTACGAGCTGGACGAGGTCGGCGCGCAGATCGTGCTGGGCAACACCTTCCACCTGTGGCTGCGGCCCGGCACGCAGATCATCGATGCCCATGGGGGCCTGCACGGCTTCATGCAGTGGCACAAACCCCTCCTGACGGACTCGGGCGGCTTCCAGGTGTTCAGCCTGGAGGGCCTGCGCAAGATCACCGAAGAAGGGGTGCGTTTCGCCTCCCCCATCGACGGCGCGCGGCTGATGCTCACGCCCGAGGAATCGATGCGCATCCAGCGCAGCCTGAACTCGGACATCGCGATGGTGTTCGACGAGTGCACGCCCTACGCCATCGACGGCCGGCCGGCCACCGTGGAGGAAGCGGCCACCTCGATGCGGATGTCGCTGCGCTGGGCGCGCCGGTCGCGCAACGAATTCGAGGCGCTGGAAAACCCCAACGCGCTGTTCGGCATCGTCCAGGGCGGCATGTACGAGGCCCTGCGCGACGAATCGCTGGCGGGCCTCAAGGACATCGGCTTCCATGGCTACGCGATCGGCGGCCTGTCGGTGGGCGAGCCCAAGGAAGACATGCTGCGCATCCTGGCCCATGTGGCGCCGCGGCTGCCGCAGGACGCCCCCCGCTACCTGATGGGCGTGGGCACGCCCGAGGACCTGGTGGACGGCGTGGCCGCCGGGGTGGACATGTTCGACTGCGTGATGCCCACGCGCAACGCCCGCAACGGCTGGCTGTTCACCCGCTACGGCGACGTCAAGATCCGCAACGCCCGCTACCGGGACGACACCCGTCCGCTGGATGAAACCTGCGGCTGCTATACATGTCAGAACTTTTCCCGCTCGTACCTGCACCACCTGTTCAGGTCGAACGAGATCCTGGGGGCGCGGCTCAATACGATCCACAACCTCCACTATTACCTGCAGCTGATGCAGGAAATGCGCGATGCCATTGCCGGCGGCGTTTTCGCGGCCTGGCGCGCGGAATTCGCCGCCAACCGGGCGCGTGGCGTCTAGAATGCCACCTCCCGGCCCCGCCGTGGCCAACCAGGAGCTCGCGGCCACTGGTCAGCACGGCGGCCATGGCATGGGTTATCCCTGAAAGAGGTCCGGTTCCGCCCTGGGCGGGCTAGGCTACAATTTTGAGTTATTTTCGACGCAAGTCATTGATTCCGGAGAAGAAATGCTGACATCCAACGCGCTCGCCAATGTCCTGGCGCAAGCTCCCGCGGCCGGCGGCGAAGGCGCCCTGATGGGGATGCTGCCCATCGTCCTGATGTTCGTGATCCTCTATTTCCTGATGATCCGTCCTCAGATGAAGCGCCAGAAAGAGCACAAGAACATGGTTGCCGCGCTGGCCAAGGGCGACGA